>Ga0209012_1000099_pt1 | contig 141615 bp, 135 predicted proteins | sample RS3BMetagenome_FD_184735 | JGI IMG/M metagenome (GOLD analysis project Ga0209012, IMG submission 184735) | Ferric oxide microbial mat and aquatic microbial communities from Rainbow Spring, Yellowstone National Park, USA - RS3B (SPAdes) (version 3) ... | reverse complement strand
TTGCCCAGGATGGCCCACGCCTCGTCGACCACCAGCAGGATCCGGTTGCGGTGCCGCGTCTCGACCGCACTCTGCAGCCACGCCGCGGCGCAGGCCATCAGGATGCCCAATGCCGGTGAGTGGTAGACGGCGGACAGGTCGAGCACCACCAGTGGCCCGTCGAGCCGCAGGCCGCCGGTCGTCGGCCCGTCGAACATGCCCCGCAGGTCGCCGCGGACCAGCCGGCGCAGCTCGAGGGCGACGTCCCGCCCGTCCTCCACCAGCTCGGCCCGGGTGGTCCGCAGCGATGAGGCGGCCACGGTGTCGGGGTCGAGGAGGGCGTCCACCACTCCGGCCAGGGTGGGTGCCCCATTGCGACCGGTGGCGGCATCCAGGGCGGCGTCCACCGCCGCCCGCTCGCGGGGGAGCAGGTTCCGGCCGAGGCAGGACACGGCCAGCGACCCGCACAGCGCGGACCGCCGGGCGGCCACGGCGTCGGCACCGGCGCCCGCCGGGCCGGCCGACAGGCCGGTGGCCCCGGTATCGAGCGGGTTGAGGCGCACCGGACCCCCCGGCCGCAGTGCCACCGGGGCCACCCCCCACGCATCGCACAGGGGCCCGTACTCCCCCTTCGGGTCGACGACCCATGCACTCCGGCCGAACACGGCCTGGCGCCACAGGTAGGACTTGACGAAGCTGCTCTTCCCCCGGCCGATCTGGCCGATCACCACCATGGTGGGTTGTACAGTCAACAGATGGCCAGGAAGCCACGAGCAGCCGTCTACATCCGGAGGTCGAAAGCCGTAGCCGGCGACCCCTCCTCTACGGCAGAAGTGCAGGAGGAGACTTGCACGGCGTACATCGAGAGGGAGGGTGGTCATCTCGATCCGGTCACCGGGATCTACCGGGATCTGGGTAGGTCGGCCTGGAGGACCGGGGCAAAGAGGGACGACTTCGACAAGCTCTTGGCCGCATGCATGGCGGGGAAGTACGACTGGATCGTCGTCTACCGAATGGACCGGCTGTCCCGTGATTGGGCAACCTGGGGCCGCATTCTTGACAGCCTTCCGGACGATTTCGAGATCAGGTCGGCCACGGAGAACCTGAACTCTGTCGCCAATAAGTTTGCGGTCCAGATCATGGCTGCTGTCGCAGAGGAAGCCTCCGACGCAATCCAAAAACGGGTGAGCGGGGCGAAGGCAGTACGAATCAAACAGGGAGCCTGGGTCGGATCGATCCGACCATTCGGTTGGGTCCCCGTCGATGACGGAGGGCGGCGGACGCTCGTTCTCAAAGAGGACGAGGCTCAGGCTCTTCGTCACGTTGTGGACATGGTGCTGCAGGGTCAGTCGGTCAGTGCTGGGGCGAGATGGCTCTCCGAGAATGGTTGGGCGACGACGATGCCCCCGAAGGTGAACGACGATGGTTCGATCGAGCCAAAGAACATTTGGTGGTCCCGCACGAGTCTCCTTCGCCTCCTGCGTTCCCCGGTGATGATCGGGTGCCGGGGAAGCAAGATCAAGAAGGGGGAGCGCCAAGAAGAAGTCATTTACGTCGACGGCAAGCCCTTGCAGGTGTTCGAGCCGCTCATCGACCAGGAAACTTGGAACCGCCTAAAGGAGCGGCTCCAGCGACAAAGCAAGAGTCGGCATCGACCGAGTTCCTCGCTCCTTGCCGGTCTTGTTCGATGCGCTGCATGTGGTTACGCACTCGGCTCCGGCGGACCACCGGAGGGACATACCTCGGTTTACCGCTGCCGGTCTCGACTCGATCGAGGACCGCAAGTGTGCGAGGGCTGCTCGATTAGCCGGCCCCGCCTCGATCAGCACGTGTCGGTCCTTGCGCTGTTGCTACTCGTGGGTCCAGCCCCGTCAACGATTACGGGTGACGAGACAAAGCGGATCGCTGAAGTTACTGCCTCGATTGAGCAGGTGGTGAACGACCTTCATCCGCTTGGGCGAGAGCAGCCCATGCCCGAGACTCGACGAGCCTTGCAATCTCGGCTGGAGGACATGGAGGCTGAACTTCGACGGCTCAAGAAGGCAGTCGAAGGTCGCCGAGGTCCCGTGGCCATCCCAACGGACCTTGACGCCGAGTTCCGAGACGCCCTCACTGACGCCGGTGCGGATGCCTCCAGACTTTCCGAGCTACATCAGTTAACGAGCTGGATGGCACTCGATACCAACGCACGTCGGGAAATGATTACTTCAGTGATCGACCGGGTCGAAGTGGCGAGGGGCAACCGCAGTGAGGTGGCGAGGCTGCCCAACGAGCAGCGTGGTCGTGTAGGCCATCGACTCCAGATTGCCCTCGCCCGAGATCCTTCGACTCTGATGACATACGACGAAGCGTTGGCAGTTGCTATGGCCGGAGCTGCTCTCCGACTGGCTGGGTAAAATCTGCGGATCTCATCACCTGACGCTGTGGACATCACGAATGTCAGGACCATCCAGGCACTCATTCGACAGTCGGCCAGTTCGTGGCAGCTCACAGCTAACGTCCGCTGCATGACTGTTGACACAACTGCTGTCGATCTCTCCAAGTCGGCCATCCGTGCCCGGGCCGTCGCCTTTGCGAAGCGGTGGGAAGGAACGACAAGCGAGTCGAGCGAAAAGCAAACGTTCTGGAACGAACTCATGGGTCTGTTCGGAATCGACCGCAGGCAAGTATCCACTTTCGAGGAGCTTGCAAAGCGAGCATCGACAGGGAACATCGGATGGATTGACTTCCTCTTCCCCGGAGAGATGGCTGTGGAGCAGAAGTCGAGAGGGGCCGATCTCAATCAGGCGATGGGGCAACTTCTCGACTACCTCCCATCGCTTCATAAGTCCGCATTTCCGTGGTTTTTGGTCGTGTGTGACTTTGCCGAGTTCCAATGGAAGAACCTGGACACCGGGGAAGAGGGCAGTTTCCTGCTGGCGGACTTGGCGCACAACATCGACGTGTTTTGGTGGCTTGCCGGATACAAGCGGCCCGGGCAGGAGTTCGCAGACGAAGAGGAGGCAAACCTTGCTGCGACTGCTCTGATGGCGAAGATTCACGACGGTGTGCTGGATGCCAACTACGACCCACATCATCTCCGAGTGTGGCTCACTCGGATTCTCTTTTGCCTATTTGCTGACGACACGGACGTGTGGGACCGAAACGCATTCACTAACTACCTGCACCTCCACACAAGTCCAGATGGCCTCGACCTCGGGCCTCAGATTGGCCAACTCTTCCAGCTCCTGAATACTCCACCAGAGAAGAGGTCGAAGCACCTCGACGAAGAGCTTGCTTCATTCACGTACATCAATGGAGACCTGTTTTCAGAGGATCTCCCAACGCCGTTCTGCAATGAGGGCATCCGGAATGTCCTGTTAGAGGCTTGTAGGTTCGACTGGTCCGCCATCTCACCTGCAATCTTTGGCTCGATGTTCCAAAACGTGATGACGCCGCTGGAACGCAGAGAGCTTGGAGCCCACTACACAACTGAAGAGAACATTCTGAAGACCATCAGGCCGCTGTTCCTCGATGACCTTGAGACCGAGCTGAAGGCTGCGAGTTCTCGACCGGCTCTGCTGAGATTCCACGACAGACTCAGCTCGCTGACCTTCCTCGACCCCGCATGCGGCTGTGGGAACTTCCTCGTGCTCGCCTATCGAGAGCTACGCCGTCTCGAAACAGAGACCCTGAGAAAGCTTGCACAGAAGGAGGGGCGTACTGGATACCGCTCGATGGACCTCTCGCTCGTATGCAAGGTCTCTGTGGATCAGTTCTACGGCATCGAGATCGAAGAGTTCCCGGCGAGGATTGCCCGGACAGCGCTCTACCTGATGGATCACAAGTGCAACCGAGACGTATCCGCAGAGTTCGGCCAACACTTCGCCCGCTTCCCAATTCCAGCCTCGCCGCACATCGTCATCGATAATGCGCTCCGCATCGACTGGGAGAGAATTTTGCCGGCCGAGGATGCTGACTTTGTGTTTGGCAATCCCCCGTTTGTAGGTATGGCGATGATGAATCGAGAGCAGCAGGAGGACAACCGGATTGTCTTCGATGATCGGGCCACGAAGGAGCTGAGGACGGGACGGCTCGATTATGTCGCTTGTTGGTATGAGAAGGCGATCCAGTACGCCAAGCGGAATCCTGTTCGATCAGCATTCGTTTCCACCAATTCGATTTCGCAGGGCGAGCAGGCCCGAACATTCTCGGGTCTTCTGGCGAAGAGGGGCTACTCCGTCTCGTTTGCTCATCGAACATTTGCGTGGAGCAGCGAAGCGAAAGGCAAGGCCCATGTCCACGTGGTGATCATTGGCTTCTCTGAGAAGAGCCTCATCACTAAGCGGCGCCTGTTCGACTACGAGGACCTCATGGGTCCTCCCATCGAGACTGCCGCCTCCAACATCAATGCCTATCTCGTCGACGCTCCCGATGTTGCGTTAGGTAAGCACACGTCTCCGTTCTTCAGCCTTCCCGTACCCACTGAGGGAAATCGGCCAGAGGATGGTGGCGGGCTCATCTTCTCCGACGAGGAGGCCAGAAGCCTTCGTGCTCAGTATCCGGAGGCGGCTCCTTATCTCAGGAGGTTGCTCGGCGCTCGGGATCTCTTGCGAGGGGAATCCAGGTGGTGCCTTTGGTGTCCGACGACACTGCCGAAGGAACTTAGGCAGGTGCCACCGATCTCACGCAGGCTTGCGAAGGTGCGGGACGCACGGCTGGCTTCGACTGCCAAGACCACGAGCACCCAACGCCAGGAGAAGATGGGTGAGCTGGCTCTGACTCCTTACCGCTTTGCTGCGATCAGGCAGCCGACAAAGGAGTACGTCTGCATGCCACGTGTCAGCTCGGAGCGGCGTCGTGTGATCCCGATGGTCATAGTGGAGCCAGAAGTCATCGCAGGTGACACAACCCTCACGCTGACTGGGGCACCGCTCTGGCTGTTTGGGATTCTTCAGTCTGCGATGTTCATGGCCTGGGTCCGCACTGTCTGCGGAAGATTGAAGTCGGACATTCGACTGGCACCAGACTTGGCGTATAACGCCTTCCCTTTTCCTGACGTTGACGAGGCTGGGAAAGTGAAGGCGTCGAAGGCGGCTCAGGAGATTCTGCAAGCCCGAGCCGCCCATCCAGATCTATCCCTGGCCGATCTGTATGACCCATTATCAATGCCGGTCCGGCTGGTCAAGGCGCACGATGACCTCGATCGAATAGTTGATGCCTTGTTCGCCCCGAGGCGGAAATTCAAAGGCGATGCCGACCGTCTTGCGGTCTTGTTCGAGCGTTACGATCTCCTGTCGGGCCCGCTCTTGGCGAAGCCGAAGAAGGGACGTCGAAAGGTCTGAGTGCGCCCCGCAGTCACCTTACGGCCGTGGCCGGATTCGGTGTGCACGGCGGGCGCCCTCAAGGTTGCAAGGTGGGTAGTCGATTACAGAGCATGGTGGGCAACTCCTTGCATCAAGACGAGAAGCATCTTCTCGATGCCATCTCCGCTGGGCTCGACATGGACGAGTATCTGCTGTGGATCAGCAGAGGCATTCCACACAACGATCAGATGGAACTCCAGGCCCGTGATGAGTACGAGGAGTGCGAGTCGTGGGTTGAGCTTCGACTTGAGATTGCCATCGAGGAACTTTGCGAAGGCCTCGACATGGACGTTGACTTCGATGACTACTGCTACGCCCGCAAGTACCTGAGCCACGAAGAGGTCGTGGAACTGATTCGTTATCCCGGCCATGTGGGCACCTACGTCGAAGCACGGAGAGCAGGGGTGCGAGAAGATCTTGCGGGAGTGTTCGCTGTCGAGGCCATGACCCTGCAGTCCCCCTGGGACTACTGGACGCTGATCGACGAGTGTGAGTCAGTCGAAGAGATGCAGGACGTGTCGGAGGGCAAGTGCGACCCCTACGTGTACCTCACTTTCCGAGCCGAAGGCTTGGACCACGATTTGGCGCTGGCAAGAGCGATCGATGATAAGGCTCGGAACTGGTAGATCGTCGCCATAGACAATGCGCCCTCCTGGTCCGGCCGCTCAGGAGACGCCAGTTGGATCGAGGTGGCGAGAGGTGAGCGTGGGCAGATTCCTTCGATGCTCTCCGTGGGAGGTGACCTCAAGAAGACTGCTGTGCGAGACGATTACCGAGTGTGGCCGGACTTCCCCTACATCGAGCCGAAGACAACATCATCGAAGCGCTCGACTGCGGACTTGATCTAGACGAATACCTGGAATGGATTGACAGAGGGATCCCGCATGAAGAGTTGATGGCCTTGCAGACTCGAGGCCTCTATCAAAACTGCGACCTCTGGTGCGATCTTCGCACCAGGATGACGATCGTGAGGATGTTCGAGTCCCTCGATCTTCACAAGAAGTTCCTTGACGATGTAGACGTCCGAGGGGACCTGAGTGACGCAGGAATCATGAGACTCATCTGGGGTCCCGCTTACTTTCCCGCCTTCGTCAAGGGACGCAAGTTGGGCCTATCTGTTCGCAATGCCCTAGTGCACGCCGGTGGGCGGAGTACCGGCTAATCGGCGGACTCCAGGTCATCGGGCGTTGGGTCAAGGAGTGGCAGCGTGAGCTGGTGGTGAGCGTGAACTCGTGGGGGACGTCGTAGGGGTTGTCTCACCGGCCGTGGGCGAGGGATGACCGGGGGCCAAGAGGCATCGAGTTGCGGTTGGTAGGGCACAGGGATGCTCATACTTCGACCGTGCGGGACAGGGGAATCACGGCTGGCAGGTGAGATGGCGGCCTACTTGCCTGGTCGGCGTCGGCGTCGAGGCGGATTGTCTGGACCTGGACCTGGACCTGGACCTGGAGGCGGGACGGCAAGTGTCCAAGCGCCCTGGGCGAGCGCTGCCATCCGGTGCAACGCTGCCAGCTCCGCAAGGCGGTCCACTGTGGGCTCGTCCAGGTAGTACGAACGGCAAACTCGCACGGTGCCCTCGTCGTCTCGTATGAGCCCGACTCCTCGCCATGCAGTTGGGATTTGCCACGGCAGTCGGGTGGCGTCTTGGGGTAGTGGACCCAGTACCGCCTCGGCCGCCGGGCGGGAAACAACCCTCAGACACCAACGAGTCGAGATCAGATCCCGCACGCTGCTACTGATGCTCGCTGCACTGGGCTTCTGCGTGCAGATGACCACGACAACCCCGGCAGCTCGACCGAGCTGGACGATCTGCGTTAGGACGGCGTTAGCGGCGTCCCGCAGCTCCTTTGGGGCACTCTCTCCCGTGAGCTGCGCACACTCATCGATTACCAGTCCAAGCAATGGAGTTCCGTGAGGGACTTTCCGATGGTCCGTTTCGTCGTAGAGCCATCGGAGCCTGCGATGCATCTCGGCAGCTACGGCGTTCAGCGAGACCAGGGCCTCATCGGGAGTGCGTGCGAAGGAGTCAAGGCGGTCTCTCCATGCCCGCAGTTCGAGGCCTGCCTTAAGGTCGATGCCAACCAAGACACACCCAGGGTCAGCCGCCAGGGCCGAGATTAGAAGTTGGCTGGCGACGCTCTTCCCTGAGCCAGGCTCGCCACCCAATAGGTAACCGGTCTCGAACAGTCGGCCCGTCACCTGACGGCCGTTCTCATCCAATGCGAGGGGAATGTTGTCACGGTAGGCATCAACTGTTCGTCCAGCGAACAGCGCTGGGATCAGTGGCCACGTTGCCTGTGCCGACTGACCGGGGGCGAGGGTCTCGGTGGTCCGAACGGCGAGCGTCCAATGTCCGGCGCTGCGTGCTGGGAGCACTGTGACTCCCTGAACGTGCAGCGTTGCAGCAAGAGCAGGCCCTGCACCTTGCAGCAGAGCTGGGTCCATGCCGGGTGGCAGTTCGACATCGACCTCGCACCCAGGCGGTGTCCGTCGAATTGATTCGACCTGGAGTCCGCCTGACGGCGCAAGGAGCCCACATTGGGTAAAGGCATCGAGAAACATTCGGTGGTCCCGTCTCTCTTGGCGTCGACGCTCAACGTTCCCGTACCACGAGGCAATGGGACTGAAAGGGAGAAACCATTGGGGGTAGCGAGAAGTGAGGCGCCTGCACGTGGCGACTCCCGTTACCACCAGGATCCAAATGATCGGGGCGGCATACAGAAGGCCAGACACCAGGGAGCTGATCGCACCGACGAATCCCAGGACTACAAGCTCCGGATAGTCGCCGGCGAGCACCACGAGTTCATCGGCGAATTCGTCGACGGCGGACTCCCGATGTGTCTCGTAGCTCATGGTTCTCCCTTTCGGTCCGCTCAGAGCCGCATCTACGCAACCGACCCTCGTGCGACTGGGGCCGAGGGTCGGTGCGTGGACCCCTGTCGGTTACAGGGAACTCGGGCTGGCATCAGTTGCTGGATGCCACTGCCTTTGTGGGTCGGACGGAAGAAGCTCGCAGGCTGATGGCTGCCTTCCCGTTGGCCACGTAGGGAGTGGCTACGGCCCCCTCGATGGTTACCTCGCCCATGAGCGTGTAGGTGGGTTCGGTCTTGCCATCGTGAGGGAACTTCACACGGATTTGCTCGGCTGTGTCGTCTCCAACAAGAAAGACAGACACCGCATACAGGGTGTGGCCGCCGTCGTCGAGGACGGGACCGTCGATCCGCTGCCCGTCCTCATACTTTGTGACCGGACGTGCCGAGGTCTCTGCTGCGAGGAAGCGAAGTCCGGCCGTGCTCATCGGGATGTTGCGCATCTCGTATCTCCTTCAGGGTCCATCACGCCCGAGAGTCTCCCGAGCGTGGCGAGCACATCAACTACGGTCTGCTCGCAAATAGGACTGTCCCAAAGGAGATCCGATGCGCACGGATCTTGACCAGCCGGTAGAAGCATTCTCCTCTTAGCAAGCGGCCCGGCTGACGCCGGGCCGTGTTGCGGCCCTCCTGCGCCGCAGGCCACCCCGGTTCGGCACTTCGTGCCCGAACTACGGCGCTTCGCACCTTCGTTCGCCGGGGACCCCAGCCTGCAACGCATTCGGCCGCAACCTGGACATGCAGGAGCACCCCCAGCAGGAAGCGGGCGAGCAACAGCGGAGGGAAAGTAGGCGGACTATCCCGGCCTTGCGATCAGTTGAACACAGAGCCGCTCAATCGCAGCGAAACCGCCGTCCTCAGCTGCTCGGAGGAGCTGGCCCAGAGCACCTGGGACCACACGTAGCTGGCGCCAGAGATCGGAGGGGATGAGCGCTACGACCACGCCGCCTACCTCTGCCTCCGCTAGCTCCTGGTCGGATAGGTCCGTCATGGAGTCAAGTAGGGATGCTCGCAGGCCGTGACTCCACGTCATCATCCGGCGTCCCGCCACTGTTCGCTCATACTCACGCCAGAGCCGGCGTGCCTCCGAGCGGATCCCTGGGTCCTGGTCATGGACGAGGTCGAGGAGTTCATGCGGGTGGATGGATCCAGTGAGGCGGCCCTTCTTCAGATCGCCTCTCAACATCTCTAGGGCCATTGAACGCCCATCCTCCAGTTTCGCAACGTAGTGCCCAACTTCGGTGGCGTTCCCCCTCGTGACGAGTTGGAGGTCGAGGCCATGTCGAATGTTCACCTCTCGCCCGTACCGGTTCCGAGCGATGTAGGCCCACCGACCGAATAGGGCGCACTGGATGCCGACCAGGTCGCCTTCGATGTACGCCGGATAGTCCTCCTCCGAAGAGCACAGGAAGAGCAGACAGTGCACGTGCACGTGCCACCCGGCTCCACCTCTCGTGATCTCGACTGCACGGATGTAGCCCGACACGCCCCATCGCTTGCGAAATCGAGTCCACCAACCGCCTGCCGTCAGGTCTTGGAAGGTGTCACGGAGGGCATCGAAGGAATCTGCGAGCGAATCGGCCTCTACGTGGCTCATGGTCCCGGTGAAGAAGAGGACTTCACCACCCCTGCGCCAATGCTCAGTGATCGCTCTCTCGACTTCGTCCGCACGGCCAGCAAGGATCTTCGGCGCACAACAGGGCATCCAGACTGAGCCGCAGGTACCGAGACCCGAGAAGTGTGCAACGGTCCGCCCATGCTGCTTGCTCCTCTGGGTGCGAATGGCTACCTCGCCTGTTGGGAGGATTGGGAAGCGGCCACACTTTCGATGACGGTCGAGAGGAAGCTCCCGCAACTCATCAACGGATAGGTCCTGGGCGTCATCCACTGAATAGCCCAGTTGCACCGGGTCAGTACCGAGCATCCATTGCGCCTGCCGACGAAGCTGGCGGAGATCTCGGCCTTTTCGGAGCCGCACCCAGGCGGCCTCGGAGATCTTCGGAGCGTTGCGGCTCGGGCGGGTGGACGAAGAAGGCGGACGCTGGAGCTGCGCCAAGTTCGAGGGCATGCCCGGTACCGTGCTGAGTTACCAGTACGGCGCAAGGAGCCTGCTTCCTCATTCGGGGCTGAAGGCTGTCACCGAAGCGTGACCCAACCGACGTCGGCGGAAACTCAGCACGTTATGGAAGCATCTATGACATGACCTTCGGCGCATCTGTCTACAGAGTTCTGATCGCCTCACCGTCTGATACCAGTGAAGCCCGGCAAACGGTTCAGCAAGCGCTCGTCGAGTGGAACGATCTCAACTCCGAAGGATTTGGAGTGGTTCTTCTGCCAGTGATGTGGGAGATGAGCGCATTTCCCGGGTTCGGACGACCTCAATCAGTACTGAACACCCAGATGGTCGATCGGACGGATCTTGTGATCGCAGTCTTCTGGACTCGACTGGGTACACCTACCGACACCGAACCCTCGGGATCCGTCGAAGAAATTCGCCGAAAGAGGTCGCAGGGAGCACACGTGTTCCTGTACTTCTCGGATCAGCCAATAGCGAACCCGATGAGCATTGATCCACAGCAGCTACAGGCGGTTCAGGATTTCCGAACAGAAATGGAACAGCAGGCGCTTATCGGAACCTACGACAGCAGCGAAGGACTGTCTCACAAGGTTCAACGTGATCTGACCCGGTATTTCCAGGAGAACCCGCCTTCTGGATCCGAGGAGCTAGCCGTGCCGCCCCCGTCTGGTGGAGGGGGGAGCGCAAACGAACCAGGCCTAGACCAGATCTTCGAGTCCTACAAGAACGAGCTACGGGGATTTATTGCTCAGCAGCGTCTCCAGTTCGAGAGCGCCGCAACGCAGCAAGATGCGGAGAGCGGGCGGAGGGTTATGTCTGCGTTCTCTCAGGGACTCTCACAAATTGTATCCGCCGTGGCATCACTCTCGGAAGATGCCGCAAACTCGCCCCTCGCTGCGAAGATTTCCGATCTGACTAGACGGTCATTTGAGATGGGACACTTGCAGATGTATCTCGATGGTGGGATTTCGTGGAACCGCTTGGTTGATGGATCTATGGCGATCTTTACGGAGACGTCCGAGCTGTTGAGTCAAAACTGGGTTGAGCTGAGCTCGCCATAGCGGTCAGGTCCGGAGTGCGGATCGAAAATCTCGTCCACCTCTGGGCTCGTTGCAACTCCAACCGGATCGAGGCCGTGGCGAAATGTCAGGCCGGGTGGATCCTGGTCGTTCGGTCGGCCATCGAGGCAGCATCGAGGAGTTCGAGGATCGTTCCCTGGAAATCTGGGGCCAGCGCACGTGCCATCGCCTCGACGTCAGGTCCACGACTCTTGAGAATCGAGTCGAAGAACAGAATGGTCAGGTCCTTAATTTTGGCATCTTCACCGACTTCGGAAACTGTGAGCAGTAGCTCGGCTGTGCTGAATGTTGCGAGGGAGGCGGGGAGCTGCATGAGGACTTCAGCCATCAGCTTCACGGCGACCACGACTTGAGTGGTTGGCTCAGTGGCAGTCGTCAATGCGGCCGCCACATCCCGTCGCACGAGAATCTCGACTAGCCGGGAACGAGCGGCGGTGGCGACCCCAGGTTGGCGGGAACCGGTCAACTCATACAGCCGACTCACATCGATCTGGCTGGATCCGATCTCGGCCAATAGGTCCCGCTCCGAGTTCTCCATGCTCAGAAGTTTCCCACGCTCTCATCACTTGGACTGTGTTGCCGTGTCTGGTCACGATCCGTGAGCAGAGGTAATCGATCTGTTGAATGGCATACCTGTCATGTTCGGATTGGTCACCGCCCCGTTCCGGTAGAGGGCGAAAGGGTCGTACACGAACGACCCGCCGAGGAGGTCCCGGCCGATCAGCACCCCTTCGTGGCCGAGGCCGGCCTCGGCCACGAAGGGATAGGCGGCACACAGGTGGCGGGTGGTGGCAACATGGGCCGGCAGCCCCGGCGCCATGCGGAACCCCGTCGGGCTCACGACAGCCCCCGGCCCAGGGGAAGCAGGCAGAGCAGCGCGGCGTCCTGCTGACCGTAGAGGCGCCGGAGCTCGATGCGGGCCTGGCCGGCGGCCTGCTCGACAGCGGCGCACGCCGCCGCCAGCTCGGACTCGGAGCCGGCGGTCACGCCGACATAGCCGCTGAACCGGAACTGGGCGTGGCCCTCGGCCAGTTCGACGTCTCGGTCCTCCACGCTGGCGTGCTCCCGGGCGTGTCGTGCCGACGACAGGAACCCGTTGCGCCGGCGCAGCTCGCCGTCAGCCAGGCCGGCCGTGCGGGCCTGGGCCACCTGGCGGGCGGCGCGGACCGGGTCGATCGGCTCGAGCACCACCGACAGGGTGCGACGCAGGGGTGTGAACAGCAGGGGACCGAGAAAGTCCGGGTGGACGTCGACGCGGGGCCAGTCGCTGATCCAGTAGACGGCATGCCAGGCACCGTCGGTGCGTACCGACTCCCAGCGGGCCCCTGTCGCCATCGGCCAGGGGTCGGCCGGCCCAGCCACGGCGGGCTCGGCGTCGACCCGGGGGTGCTCCGCCGTCGGCGCCGAGCGGAGGGCGTCCGCCAGAACCCGGGCGAGGGAGTCCCGCCCGAGGACCCCGACGACGGCAAGGTCGGCGGCCACCAGCGCCCGGTGGACGGCGGCCACCTCACGCGCCAGCACGACGGCCGCACCGCCCGCACCCCCGCCGGCGGCCCGGACCGCCCGCGCCGACCGCCTCCGGTGCACCGACACCGCCACCTGCACACGGTGTCGGCGGGTGACCGGTGCCGACTCCTCGAGCAGGGATCGGTAGGAGACGGCGGCCGGCTCGGACGACCCGAGCACCCCGTGCCTGTCGAGGTGGGCCCGCACCGCCCGACCGTCGTCGGGCAGGCAGGTCTCGATCCACTGCAGCCGGTGAACGGCTGAGCCCTCCCGGGCCAGAGAGGCGAGGACCCGGGCCCAGGCGGCGACCCGGGCGTCCTGGTCGGCCGAGCCGAGCAGAGCGAAGCTGTGGCCCCGCACCGCCAGGACGGCCGTGACCGTGCGGGCCCGGTCGTCCTCCACCATGCCGATGCCTCCGGAGTCGACGGTTCCGTCGGACCGCACCACCCGCAGGCCGTCGAACACCGAGGTGGCCGCCGCTCGTGGCGTCGGCGGGGGGTCCGGGGGTCCGAACTGCCCGCGCCGCAGTCCCACCCGGTGGCCGGACCCCGGGCCGGGACCGACCACCACACGACGACCGGTCACCCCGGCTCGGGCCCAGCGGACGAGGACGGGCAGCCACTGCTCACCGGTGCGGCCGGCCACCGGCCAGAACGCCAGGGCGACCGACGCCCCCACCAGGGCGACCGCAATCACCACACCGGACAACGACGGCCGGCTGCGGATCGCCAGGACGGCGAGCACCAGGCCGCAGGCGACGGCCGCCACCTGACCACCCCGCCATCCGGCGATCACCCCGCGCCGCTCCAGCGGGGGGAAGTGGTAGCGCACGCGCCCCGGCTCCCCGTCGGCTCCGGGGCCGGTCACGACGGTGGGTCGTCCCCGCGGGGATGGCCCGACACCAGGACCGGACCCAGGTGGTCGCGGCCCAGGTAGTGAGGCACCCGTTCGGCAGTGGCCCGCGGCAGCTTCGACACGAAGGTGACGCCCGGGGGCATCGCCGGCACCGCGGGCTCCGCGGGCGTGCCCGAGGTGCCGCCCCGCGCCGCCTCGGCCTCGTCGGCCCGACGGGCCGCCTCGTACAACGGTGCGTACTTGGCCTCGGTGGCGGCGAACCGGGCCATCACGTAGTCCGAGTTGGGACTGGGGGGCATCATCATGATCGAGCCGCCCGGCTCCCACGGGTGCGGCCCCTCCCAGTCGTCGGGACGGTACGGGTCGACGGGCATCCCGGCGTCGCCGGCGGTGGCGGTCGTTCCGGCCTGCAGGCCGGCCGCCCCAGCACCCGGCGACCCGGCGGCGCCCGCCGCCACCGACCCGACCACCCCCCCGACCCCCCCCCCCCCGCCGGATGCGGCCCCCATCGACCCGGTCGCGGCGGCGCGCAGCGCGGTGGCGGCCAGGCCCTTGGCCGGCACCATCGCCTGGTGGCGGGCCCGCTGGGAGAGTCCCTCCAGGTGGCCGACGGCGCCGGCCTCGAGGAACGGGAGGAGCCGGAAGAGGGACCACGGCGCGAATGCCGCCAGCAGGAGGAGCGCGGCGCCGCCGAGCACCGAGGCGAACCCGCCCCCGGGGGCCGGCGCGCCCGAAGGGGCCGACCCGGTGCCTCCCGCCAGGGCACCGGCGGCCAGGCTGAGGACGGCCACGATCACCAGCTTCGACAGCACCAGGGCTGCCAGGGTGTCCACGAGTCGGCGGGTCCAGTGGCTGATGGCCGGCCACGCCAGTCCGGCCAGCGCCAGTGGCAGGAACAGGACGGCCACATAGACGGCCGCCGACCGCAGCAGCAGCTCGAGCCACACCAGGACGGCCCCGACCACCACGGCCACGCCGCCGAGGAAGAGCACGAAGGTCGGGGCCCCACCGGGTTGGGCCAGCTGCGCCGGGGCCAGCGCGGTGGCGACCGTTCCGAGGAAGTGCCCGGCGTCCAGCCCGGACCCCTGGGACACCGTCGCGCACATCGAGTCGGTCACCGCCAGCCCCAGTTGCACCAGGCTGACGGCAAGCGCCGTCAGGAGGACGGCGAGGGGGACGTGGACGAGGACGGACCGGAGCAGCATGGCGGCGCTCTGCCGGTAGAGCGCCTGGAGCACGCCGAGCAGGAGGAGGGGGACGACCACGACGCCGGCCAGTGCGGCCATGGTGGCATAGTGGGCCCGGAACCACGGTGCCCCCAGGTCGACGGCCGTGGTCGTCGACAGGACCCCGCCGATCTGCCCGAGCAGCCAGGTCGCGCCGCCGGTCACCCAGCTGCTGACAGCGTCGAGGACGCTGCCGACGCCGAAGCCGACCGCCGAGCCCACGGCCGAGCCGACCGCGCTCTGGACGCCGCCGGCCACCGAGCAGGCCGAGCCGAGCCCGGTGGCGGCCAGTGCCCCGGCCGCGGACGGGCAGCCCACGATCGGGAGTACCGGGAGCCCCACGAGGACCGGCACTCAGTGCACGCCCTGCCCGGTCGCGAAGAAGAAGTTCACGATGGCCGGGCCGGCGCCGATGAGCAGTGCGGCGAACCCCGACACCAGCACCGCTTTCCGCCCGCTGTAGGACTGCTGGTAGTTCTGGCTGTGGGCACCGAGGGCCCACGCCGCCGCGCCCACCAGCAGCCCGACCAGCGACAGGGCCAGGGCCCATCCGCCGAGCCCGTCGGTGAGCCGCTGGAGGACCTGGCCGCCGGGCAGCTGGCCCGGATCCGGCGTCATGGTGACAGCGACCAGGCGGAGGTGGGCGATGGCGGGTACGGGGCTCATGGGTCCACCCTAGGAACCCGTTCGACCTATTTCAAGCTGTTTCCGTATATTCCATGTGTTTCCACAACAGACCAGGAGCCTGGTAAACGCAGGGGCCACGGCCTGCCACACTGGGACGGTGAAGCCGTACGTGATCGGGTACATCGTCCTGGGCGTGGCGGCGGTCATCGCCGTCGTCATCGCCAACCAGGCCGGCCGCCGTGCCGGACGGCGCAGCCTGCAGCAACGGCTGACCGCGCTGTCGAACCGGCTCGGCGTCGAAGCTCCCGACGACGCCGGCATGGAGCCAGTGCTCAGTCACCTGGAGAAGGTGGCCGGCGACGCCGCCGAGGCCGTGACCGAGGCCAGCTCGGACGCCATCCGACTGCGCCGGGCCCTCGACACCCTGGCCCAGGGGGTCATCGTCTGCGACGAGAACGGCGAAGTGGCGTTCCGCAACGCGCGGGCCGTGGCCCTCATGAACAATCGCCACGGTGATGCCCTGGCCGCCCAGGCCGTCACCGAGCTCCTGGAGAACGCCTGGCAGGACGGGACCGACGAGCGCACCCTCGACCTCTACGGCCCGCCGCGCCAGACCCTGGCCGTGCGCACCCGCCTGATCGACGACGGCCGCCGGCCCCTCGGGGTCATCGCCATCATCGAGGACGTGTCGGAGCGTCGGCGGCTCGAGGAGATCCGCCGTGACTTCGTCGCCAACGTGAGCCACGAGCTGAAGACACCCATCGGCGCCCTCGGCCTGCTGGCCGAGACGCTCACCGTGGAACCGGACCCCGAGGTGGCCCAGCGGTTGGCCTCACGGATCCACGCCGAGGCCTTCCGGGTCAGCCGGATCATCGACGACCTCCTCGACCTGAGCCGCATCGAGTCCGAGGAGGCTCCGCCGCGGGAGCCCATCTACGTCAACCTGGTCATGGCCGAGGCCGTCGAGCGGGTCCGCAGTGCCGCCGAGCAGCGGCACATCACCATCGAGCTGGACGAGCCCGACCCGCCGATCCACGTGGTCGGCGACCGCCGCCAGCTGGTGTCGGCCATCCACAGCCTGCTCGAGAACGCGGTGACGTTCTCCTACGAGGACAGCTCGGTCCAGGTCTCGGGGTGCCAGGCCGACGGCGAGATCCGACTGTCGGTGGCGGACACCGGAGTCGGCATCCCGACCCGCGACCTCGAGCGGATCTTCGAGCGCTTCTACCGGGTGGACCACGGCCGGAGCCGGTCCACGGGCGGCACCGGCCTGGGGCTCTCCATCGTCCGCCACGTCGCCAGCAACCACCAGGGCCGGGTCGAGGTCGACTCGCGTGAGGGCGAGGGGTCCACCTTCACCCTCGTACTGCCCAACCCGCCCGAATACACTGCGTGACCGCAGGCGACCGGCCCGAGTGGCCGAGGGCATCCAAGTGGGTAAGAGTGCAGGCGTGAGCAAGGACAGCAGCGGCAAGGACAGTGGCGGCAAGGGCGGCGGCAAGGACAGTGGCGGCAAGGACGGCAGCGGCAAGGACAGTGGCGGCAAGGCGGAGGTCGACGTCCCGACCCAGACCCGGGTGCTGCTGGCCGAGGACGACGAGTCGTTCATCGACGCACTGGTCATCGGCCTGGCACGCGAGGGGTTCGACGTGACCGTGGCCACCGACGGACCCGAGGCGCTCCGGCTGTTCGCCGAGGTCGAGCCCGACCTGGTGCTCCTCGACCTGATGCTGCCCCGCCTGTCGGGCATCGACGTGTGCCGGTCCATCCGGGCCCACTCGACCGTCCCGATCATCATGGTCACGGCCAAGGGGACCGAGATCGACACCGTGGTCGGCCTCGAGGTGGGGGCCGACGACTACGTCACCAAGCCGTACCGGCTGCGCGAACTGGTCGCCCGGATGCGGGCCGTCCTTCGCCGCACCCCGGCCGAGGACGCACCTCGCTCCCCCGAGCGCCGCCCCGATCCGGGCTCGGTCCTCGCGGCCGGCGGCATCCAGGTCGACGTCGACCGCCACCTCGTCTTCATCCGGGGCGACGAGGTCCACCTGCGGCGCAAGGAGTTCGAGCTGCTGTCGCTGCTCATGGAGAACGCCGGCAGGCTGCTCAGCCGTGACGTGCTCATCGACCGTGTCTGGGGCTCCGACTACTTCGGCGACACGAAGACCCTGGACGTGCACATCAAGCGCCTACGGACCCACATCGAGGAGGACCCCTCCGCTCCCAAGCTGATCACCACCATCCGGGGTGTCGGCTACCGCTTCGAAGCCAAGCGCGACTGACCCCGGTGCTCCGGCCCGGTCTCAGCCCGCCGCCGGAATGACCGACTGGCCCCGCAGGTAGGGAGCGAGGACGTCGGGCAGCACCACCGAACCGTCGGCCTGGCGGCCGGTCTCCACCAGCGCTGCCCAGATGCGGGCCCAGGCCAGGGCCGACCCGTTGAGTGTGTGCACGAACTGCGGCGTGCCGACACCGTCGGGCCGGTAGCGGATGTTGGCCCGCCGGGCCTGGTAGTCGGTGCACCAGCTGACCGAGGAGACCTCCAGCCACTGGTCGACGCCTGGCGAGTAGACCTCGAGGTCGAAGGTGCGGGCGGCAGAATTGCCGATGTCGCCGGTGCACAGGTCGAGCACCCGGTACTGCAGACCGAGCTGGCGAAGCAGCGCCTCGGCCCGGGCCACCATCGACCCGAGCAGGGCCGGCGCCTGCTCCGGCGTCGCATAGGCGAACAGCTCGACCTTGTCGAACTCGTGGACCCGCAGCAGGCCCCGGGTGTCGCGGCCCGCCGCCCCTGCCTCACGGCGGAAGCAGGCGGTGCCCGCCGTCAGCTTCAGCGGCAGGTCGGCTTCCTCCATGACGTCGCCGCGCCACATCGAGGTCAGCGGCACCTCGGCGGTCGGGATGGCCCACAGGTCGTCGCGCTCGAGGTGGTACGCCTCCTCCTCGAACTTCGGGAGGTGTCCGGTCGACACCATCGTCCCGGTGAGCACCAGGGTCGGCGGTCGCACCTCCTCGAACTCGTCCGAGTGGCTGTCCAGGGCGAACGAGGTGAGCGCCCGGATCAGCCGGGCCCCGAAGCCCCGGTACAGGGGAAACATCGAGCCGGACAGCTTGGCGCCCCGCTCCATGTCGAGGAGTCCGAGCTCGGCGCCGATGTCCCAGTGGGGGACCCGCTGGGCGTCGGCGTAGACGGGGTCCTGCTCCGGCCACGTCCGGGCCACCACGTTGTCGGCCTCGCCGACCCCGTCGGGTGCGTCGGCGCTCGGGAGGTTGGGCAGGTAGAGCAACGCCTGGCGGACGGCGTCCTGCGCCTCCTCGGCGACGGTGTTGAGCGCGCGCTCCCGGTCGCCGGCCGCCCTGCTGTCGTCGGCCAGCCGCTCGGCCAGGGCGGTGTCGCCCACCTTGCGGGCCTGGCCCACCTGCTTCGACAGCGCCTTCACCGTCGCCCGAACCTCGTCCCGCTCGCCCACGGCGGTGCGGGCGGCCACGTCGAGCGCGACCAGCCGATCCACCTCGGCGGGGTCGACTCCCCGTCGGGCAAGCGCGGCCGTGACCGCTGCGGTGTCGTCTCGGACCAGTCGGATATCGATCATGTCGCCACAACGGTAGCGTGACCACCCGTGGACCACGCCGACACACCCGCGTCCCCGCGACACGAGGCGCCCGCGGTCGAGTGTGACGGGGTCGTGATCCGCTACGGCGACACCCTGGCCGTGGACCGGCTGTCGTTCACCGCTCGCCGGGGCGAGGTGCTGGCCCTGCTGGGTCCGAATGGTGCCGGCAAGACGAGCACCGTCGAGGCGCTCGAGGGCTACCGGTCCGTAGCCGCCGGCACGGTGCGGGTGCTCGGGCTCGATCCCGGCCGCGACCACGCCGAGCTGGTGCGGCGGATGGGGGTGATGCTGCAGAAGGGCGGCATCTACCCGGGCCTCGGTCCGGCCCAGGTGCTCCGCCTGTTCGCCGCGTTCTACGTCCATCCCGAGGACCCGGACGCACTGCTCGACCAGGTCGGCCTGACCGGCGCCCGGCGCACCCCCTGGCGGCGCCTTTCCGGGGGCGAGCAGCAGCGCCTGTCCCTGGCCCTCGCCCTGGTGGGCCGACCCGAGGTGCTGTTCCTGGACGAGCCGACCGCCGGCGTCGACCCCGAGGGACGGATCGTCGTCCGGGACCTGATCGCCACCCAGCGGGCCAAGGGACGGTGCGTGCTGCTCACCACGCACGAGCTGGCCGAGGCGGAGCGGGTGGCCGACCGGGTCGTCATCGTCGACCGGGGGCGCCTGCTGGCCGAGGGGACCCCGGCCGAGCTGGCCTCGGGTACGGCCGACGGCTCGGTCAGGTTCTCGACCGACCCCGGGATCGACATCGTCGCACTGGCCGCCGCCGTCGGGCCGGGGGCCTCCGTGGAGGAGGAGCACCCGGGCGCCTATCGGCTGTCGCTGCCCGGCGGCACCGAGACCCCGCCGGTGGTGGCGGCGCTGGCCGGCTGGCTGGCCGACCGCCGCCTGGCCCTCGGGGACCTCCGCACCGGGCAGTCGCTCGAGGAGGCATACCTGGCCATAACCGGTGCGCGGGTCGAGCCCGAGCCTGTGGCGGACGGGGACGGGGACGGGCGGCGGAGCCGCCGGGGCCGCGGCCGGAGGGCGCCCTGATGCGGGCACTCACCGCCCAGCTCCGGGCCGAGCTGACCATGGTCGCCACCAACGGCGAGACGCTGTTCCTCACCCTCGGGATCCCGGTCGTCTTCCTGGTGTTCTTCAGCTCCGTGCACGTGCTGCCCACCGGCACGCCGCACCCGGTCGACTTCCTGGTGCCCGGCGTCCTTGCGCTGGCCGTCATGGCCACCTCGATGACCGCCCTGTCGATCGGGACCGGCTTCGAGCGCGGCTACGGAGTGCTGAAGCGGCTCGGCTCGACACCGCTCGGCCGTCCCCGGCTGCTGGCCGCCAAGCTCCTGGCCGTCCTGGCCGTCGAGGTGCTCCAGGCCGGGGTGCTGGTGGCCGTCGGCTACCAGCTCGGATGGAACCCCGGCGGGCCCGGAGGGGCCGGTGCGCTGGTGGGCGAGGCGCTGCTCGCCATGGTGCTCGGAACCATGGCCTTCGGCGGGATCGGCCTGGTGCTGGCCGGGACGCTCAAGCCGCTCGTCAACCTGGCCGTGGTCAACGCCCTGTTCGTGGTCCTGCTGCTGCTCGGGGGGATGCTGGTGCCCCTGTCGAAGCTGCCGGCGTGGCTGGCCGACGTGTCGAAGGCGCTCCCGGCGGCCGCCCTGTCCCAGGCCCTCCACGGCACCCTCGGGCACGGCACCCCGGTGGCGGCCCACGACTGGCTGGTGCTGGCCGCCTGGGCGGTGGGTGCCCCGGTCGTGGCCGCGCTCACGTTCCGCTGGGAGTAGTACCCCGGGGACCCGGCCCGCACCCGGGGGCGGGCACCGCCTGCGGTGCGGTCAGTTGCCGCCGGCCAGCCGGTGGATCCAGCTGTCGAGCTGCGCCCTGGTGACCGGGCCGTAGACGTGGCCGACCACGGTGCCCGACTCGTCGATGAAGAACGTCTGGGGCTCGGCGTTCAGCCCGTACACGTCGGCCGTCACCCGCAGGACGGCGTCCTGGCCCACCGGGTAGGTGATGCCGGTCCGCTGGATGAACGGGACGGCGTCGGCCGGTTTGTCGGCGGCGTCGACCCCGACGAACTGGATCACCGATCCCTTGGCCTGCTCGGCCGACGCCGTGCTTGCGAGCAGCGGAGTCTCCTTCTGACACGGGATGCACCAGGAGGCGAAGAAGTTGAGGACCACCGGGCGGTGCCGGCGGACCCCCAGTGCGTGGAGGTCGACCGGCGCCCCGCCCATGACCGAGGGCAGCACGAAGTTGGGCGCAGGTGCACCGACCGCCACCACGGCCCCGCCGCCCGAGTTCTTGGAGGAGGTGGTGCCGAGTCCCACGAAGAGGAACAGGGCCAGGCCGACGGCCAGGACGACGCCGATCAGGAACGCCCGCAGGCGACGGGGCGGACGCCGGAGCGGTGGGGACGGGACCGGCCCGGTCGGTGGATCGCCGGTGGTCGACCCGGCCGGATCCGACGGTGTCGTCAATGCGTGATGAAGACGTCGACCGCCATCACCACGAACAGCAGGGTCAGATACGTGATCGAGTAGCTGAACAGCTGCATCGACGCATTGGGCGTCGCCTGCACCCACAGGCGGGCGGCCAGGGCGATGAACCCGGCGCCGAGAACGGCGGCGGCCACCACGTAGAGGAGGCCGAGGTGGGCGACCGGGGCCAGCACGAAGGTCAGGGCGACCATGGCCACGGTATAGGCCATGATCTCGATGGCGGTGCGCCGGAAGGTGGCCACCACCGGCATCATCGGCACGCTTGCAGCCTCGTAGTCGTCCTTGTACTTGAAGGCCAGGGCCCAGAAGTGGGGCGGCGTCCACAGGAAGATCACGCCGAACAGCACCACGGGCGCCCAGGCCAGCGAATCGGTGACGGCCGCCCAGCCGACCAGCACCGGCATGGCGCCCGCCGCCCCGCCGATCACGATGTTCTGCTTGCTCGTCCGCTTCAGCCAGAGCGTGTAGATGAACACGTAGAAGAGGGTCGCCGACACCGCCAGCACGGCCGACAGCAGGTTCACCCAGGCCCACAGCTCGACGAAGGCCACCACCTCGAGGGCGATGGCGAAGATGAGGGCGTTGCGCGGGGCGATCACCCCGGTGACCAGGGGTCGCTTCCGGGTCCGGTGCATCAGCTTGTCGATGTCCCGGTCGACGTACATGTTGATGGCATTGGCGCCGCCGGCGGCCAGTGCGCCGCCCAGCAGCGTGGCCAACATGAGCCACACGTCGGGCAGGCCACCCTTGGCCAGGATCATGGTCGGCAGGGTGGTGATGAGCAGGAGCTCGATGATGCGCGGCTTGGTCAGCGCCACGTAGGCGCCGACGCGAGAGACCAGAGTGAGGCGGCCAGGCAGGGCCAGGGCGGGGACGGACATCGCCCGCCAGACTAGCCCCGATCTCGTCTTCGGGTCTGATCCGACCGCCGCCGCCGCATCCGTCGGTAGGTCGGGGGCCGGACGGGCCGATACCATCGGAGGACGGTGCGCACCCTCATGACCAGCCCCCGCGGCTTCCTCCTCCTGTGCCGGATCTCCCTGGCGACGATCGTGCTCAACGTGGCCACCGGCGGGGCCGTCAGACTGTCCGACTCCGGCCTCGGCTGCCCCGACTGGCCCACCTGCGCCCACAGCCGGCTGACCCCGCCCGCCTCGATCCACCCGATCGTCGAATTCGGGAACCGCATCGTGGTCTTCGCCCTGGTGGTGACCTGCGCGCTCACCTACGTGGCATCGTTCACCCGTCGGCCCCTCCGCCGGGACCTGCGGTGGCTGTCCGGGGGCCTGATCCTGGGGATCCTGGGCGAGTCGGTGCTGGGCGCCGTGGTCGTCTACACGAAGCTCAACGCCTACGTCGTGATGACCCACTTCATGCTCGGGATCGCACTCCTGAGCGTGAGCGTGGTCCTCTGCCTGCGTGCGGACCACGCCGGAGGCCGCGGCACCCTGGCCGTCACCCGACGTGCGCTGCTGCTGACCCGGGCCTACCTGGCCCTCCTGGTCGTGGCCGTCGCCGCCGGCACCGCCACCACCGGGGCCGGCCCGCACGCCGGCGGCAGGGGTGCCAAGCGGGTGGACATCGGACTCGCCGACATGTCCCGCATCCACGCCGAGGCCGTCTGGGTGACCGCCATCGTCCTGCTGGTCGTCCTGTGGACACTGTGGCGGTCGGACGCGCCCGCGCACATCCAGCAGTCGGGCCGGATCCTCCTCGGGGCCATGGCCGCCCAGGGGGCCATCGGCTACACGCAGTACTTCACGCACCTGCCGGCCGTACTGGTCGGGTTCCACGTGGTCGGGTCCACCCTCGTGTGGTCCACCGCGCTCTGGTTCCACCACGGACTGTCCGACCACCTTCCCGAGGCCGTCGTCACCGCCCGGTCGCCGGGCGGTGACGACGCAATGGCGGCACCCGCCGTGGTCCAGGTCCCGGAGCGGGCGTGAGGGAGCGGCTCCCGGGCCGCCGACGCGGGGCCGGCGGCACCGAGGTGGGAGTCGTCCCCCCCGAGACGGCCCCTCTGGGCGACCTCGGCACGATCCTCGACCCGGACGTCACGACCGACAAGCCGTGGTTGGTCATCGTCTGGAACGATCCCATCAACCTGATGTCGTTCGTCACCTACGTTCTCCAGAAGCTCTTCGGCTACTCCAAGGAGAAGGCCACGGCCCTCATGCTCGACGTCCACCACAAGGGCCGGGCCGTCGTGTCCTCGGGGACCCGGGAGCGGGCCGAGCTCGACGTCTTCAGGCTGCACGAGCACGGTCTGTGGGCCACGATGGAGCAGTCGACGTGAGGGAGCGGTCCCGGTGAGCTCGCCCATCCGGCGGCGGCGGGACGGCCGATACGTCGTCCGCCTGGACCCCAACGCACGGATCGTCCTCGCCGACCTGGCCCGCCAGCTGCCCGAGGCCATCGCCGCCCGCGACCCCATGGTGCGCCGGCTCTTCCCGCCGGCCTACCCGTCCGCCGAGCTGGCCGGGGCCGAGCACGACTACCGGGAGCTGGTGGACACCGCACTCGTCAACCACCACACCGACGCCCTCCAGACCCTGGTGGCCACGGCCCAGGCCGACACGCTGAGCGAACCTGAGTTCCAGGCCTGGATGGATGCAGTCGGCTCGCTGCGCCTGGTGCTCGGGACCCGGCTCGACGTGCACGAGGACATGGAGGACCCCGACCCCGAAGACCCGAGATCCGCCGAGTACGGCCTGTTCGTGTTCCTGGGGGAGCTGCAGTACCTGATGGTGGAGGTCCTGGCCGACGATCTCCCCGACGAGGGACGGCCCGAAGGCGCCCTCTGATCCCTCTGCTAAGGTCCGTAAGCCCTATTCGGGACCGAGCCCCCATCGTCTAGCGGCCGAGGACGCCGCCCTTTCAAGGCGGTAACACGGGTTCGAATCCCGTTGGGGGTGCTGTACTCCCCAGCGTGCAGTTGCTGGTTGGGGACCTGTGGTGCAGTTTGGAGTGCACGCCGCCCTGTCAAGGCGGAGGTCGCGGGTTCAAATCCCGTCAGGTCCGCCACTCCGGAGTCCCCTCGTGGGACACCGGGGCGAGGTCGGGTAGCTCAGTTGGTAGAGCGCGCGCCTGAAAAGCGTGAGGTCACCGGATCGACGCCGGTCCCGACCACTGGAGTCCCAGTTCGGAGCGCCATCCGGTCCGTGCGGGTCATGCGGGCCCTCGGTCCGTGCCCACGGCGTGCCCCGGGAGCCGGGTCGACGTCCGTGGAACCGCCCGTGCGCGTCAGAGCGGGCCGTCTCCATCAGCCGGGGACCGGCCGGCGGGTCGGCAGAGCCGGCCGCTCACCCGGTCGCCGACGTCCCGCAGCTCTGGGTCTGGACGCCGGCGACGCCGACCGGGGCAGGTGACGCACCGGCGGCCCCGCCCGCGAACCGATTGGCGATCCAGGCGACCATGTCGCCGGTGTAGACCGACATGGCCTCGTAGTGCTTGTACCCCGGGTAGATCCACCGCTGGACGTTGGCGCCGAGGGTGCACAACTGGGTGTAGAGGGCCTGCGTGGTGACGACGGGGATCTGCTCGTCGTCGCCACCCTGGACGATCAGGAGCGGTACCTGGGGCACGCTCGACAGCTTGATGGGGTCGTTGGCCGTCAGGGTCGGTGCGAACGTGGCCAGCTGGGTCGGATTCTCCTTGAAGATCTGCGAGTAGGTGTACTTGTCGAGCGTCTTCTCGAGGTAGCTGAAGCAGCCCTGCTGCAGCGTGGGGATCAGGCTGATCCCCAGCGGCGTCAGGATCTGGTCCAGTGGCACCGCGGTGTTGCCGTAGGCGGTGTTGAAGCCCACCGTCGCCATCAGGAGGTAGAAGCGGAACGGGCTGGTCTCGAGGAAAGCATAGATGGCGCCGAACTGGGTCGGAGGGGCCCCGGCCACCGTCCCGACCTGGTTGAGGCCCTGCCGGGCCCCGTAGGTCGCGGCTGCGTCCCAGGCGAACATCGCCGTCTGGCCGCCCTCCGAGTGGCCCCACACCGCGTACCGCTGCGACGTGTCGGCCGCGGCGAGCTGGTGGGCAGCCAGCACGATGTCGATCGTGTTGTCCGCGGAGATCCCCCCGACCAGGTAGGGCAGCAGGTCGGGTGGCGTCCCCTCTCCCTGATAGTCGCTGGCCGTGACGACCCAGCCCTTGGCCAGGAGCGCGTCCACGCTGGCGTGCGGGACCGTCGTCAGGTCCTCGTTGACGAAGTTGGTCGACGGCGCGCAGGTGTCGGCCATGCCGTTGGTGCCGTGCGCCCAGGAGACCACGTCCCGGCCGGACGCCGGCGCGGGGGTGGGTGGGACGAAGATCATCCCCGTCACCGCGACGTTCTTGCCACCGAGCCCCGTCGACACGTACATCACCCGGTAGGCGGTTGCGTCGATGTCGGACACGGTCGTCTTCTCGTACTTGAGCAGGGTACCGGGTGCCTTCGAGCTCACCCCGGCGGGAACGACGTAGAACGCAGGGAGCCCGTGCGGTGCCGTGGTGGGCGGCGCGCTCGACGACGAGCTGCAGGCCGATGCCACCAACGCCACGCCCAGCAACGCGCCTACCACCGTTGCGACCCGGCCGGATCTCGTCTCTGCACCCATTACTGCACCCCGCTCAGCTGGACGTCCGCCGGGAGCACCGGCACCCCTCGGGGAGTTCTAGCGCACGGCTACGAGCCCTGTCACAACAGCGGTCTCGGCCGCTCGGGCGTCGTCGCACGGCGAGCGCAGCGGACGGGACCACGGGCCTGCGGGGTATCCACCCGCGCCCGACCATGCTCGCAACCGGCAGCACGGGGCACCGGAGAACGGGGCGGGACCCCTGCCGGAAGAAGGCGGCCCGAACCACTCGTCCCCCAACGATCATGAGATCGAGCCGGTGGGCCCGGAGGTCGGGCGTGGGGCCAGTACCGGTCGGAGCCGGGACCTGCACGATCCGAACCCGGGGCAATCCCGTGTGCATCGGCAGCGGACAGCGCGTCTTGCCGACTCATCCCCACGTAGGGCAGTTCGGCATCGGGTTCGGCACGATCGAACCAGGGGTCAGGGAACGAACGTGTCGTCACGGAACCGGTGCGCACTCCCTTCGATGCTGTCGCCCGCCGGACTCCGACCCGGCCCACTGGGCCACTCGCCTTGGTCGGCGTAGCGGCGGACTGCACAGGTGGCCTCCAGGTTCGCGTGACTGAGGAACCGTTCGATTCCGCGAGCCCTGCTACTCCGGACGGAGCGAGAGCGCCAGGCGTGGCAGGACGAACGACAGGAGAAAGATCGGCAGGAACCGCTTGCCCGTGCACCGGAAGCCGACGAGCTGGCCCTCAGCCGCGTCGAAGGTCAGCGTTCGGCTCAGATTTCGGCCGTTGCGGACCTCCAGGGTGTGCGCTCCAGCTTCGATCGGTAGCTCGATCGTGTCGTTCATGTCCACCGACCCGACACACCCACCGTCGACCACCACATCGAACGGTCGACGACGGACCTCCACTCCGATCGCTCTGTGCGTCAGCCGGAGAGTTGCCGTCATCGTGAGCCTCCGCTCCGTGTCAGTCGAGCGGCAGCCGGGCGGCCACCGCCGCCAGCGCCTCGAGGTGGGCGCCGACATCGGCCAGCCCCGCCCCCATCGTGTTGATGGTGACGTGGGTCGCACCGGCCGCCCGCCAGGCCTCGATCCTTGCCAGGACGTCGCCGCGGTCCCCCCGCCAGTCGACCCGGCCCTCCATGCCGATGGCGGCGGGGTCGCGTCCGGCGGCCTCGGCCGCCCGGGCCACGAGCGAACGGGCCTCGTCGAGCTTCGGACCGGGCTGGACGAGCGGGAGCCACCCGTCGGCCAGGCGTCCCATCCGCTCGTAGGCGCGGGTCGACATGCCACCGAACCAGACGGGGATCGGCCGGTGGACGGGTAGCGGGGCGATACCGGCCGCCGTCACCGTCTCGAACTCGCCGTCGAAGGTGACCGACCGGTTGGTCCACAGGGAGCGCAGCAGGGCCACCTGCTCCTCGATCCGCCGGCCCCGGCTGGCGAAGTCCTGGCCGAGCGCCTCGTACTCCACCGGATTCCAGCCGATGCCGACGCCGAGCCGGAAGCCGCCCCGGGTGAGCAGGTCCACCTCGGCCGCCTGCTTGGCCACCAGCACCGTCTGGCGCTGCGGCAGGATCGTGATCCCGGTCACCAGCTCGAGCGAGGTACAGCCGGCCAGGAAGCCGAACAGGACGAACGGCTCGTGGAACTGGGTGTCGACGTCGTAGGGACCGGTCCACGGCGCATGGGCTTCGGGGTCGGCGCCCACCACGTGGTCGTAGGCCAGGACGTGCTGGTAGCCGAGGTCCTCGACGCCGGTCCCGTAGGCCCGCACGGCCCCGACCGTCGGGCCGATCTCGGTCTGGGGCAGTACGACACCGATCCGCATGGCAGGGCTCCTCATCAGGTGACTCGGTGCGCAACGGCTCGGTGCGCACCGTCGACGCTACCCGTGCGGCGCCCGATGCCTCCGTTCGCGTGCACCGCTGCGTCCACTCCCGGGCGTCGATCCGGCCCGGGAATCATATCCTTCCCGCACTGTTGACAACGTGCCTATTGCGATATATCGTGACTGCACGTGAGCAGTCTGGATAGGCCGCCCAACACACGCAGACGCCGGTCGACCGACCGGTGCACCCGATCACAAGGAGACACACCTGATGCATGCACACCACACACACGACACACCCGACGCCACACCCCACGGTCGGCACGGCGGTCCCCCCTGGGCCGCCCGGGGCGACCTCGTGCTCGGCAACGTCCGCGCCCGCGGGCGGGGGCGCGGCCGGGGCAGGGGGGACTTCGGTCCGCCCTTCGGGCGTCACGGCGGCTTCGGTCCGGGCTTCGGCCGGGGCGCCAAGGTCCGCCGGGGCGACGTCCGAGCCGCCATCCTCGCCCTCCTGGCCGAGCAGCCCATGCACGGCTACCAGATCATCACCGAGCTCTCCGAGCGCAGCGGTGGTGCCTGGCGACCGAGCCCGGGCTCGGTCTACCCGACGCTCTCGGCCCTGGAGGACCAGGGCCTGGTGACCGCCGACCAGGCGGAGGGCAAGCGGGTCTTCTCCCTCACCGACGAGGGTCGCGCCGAGGCCGAGGCGGCCGGCGACGGTCCCTCCCCCTGGGAGGAGGCCGCCGCCGGTGACCGACCGGTGGCTGACCTGCGCGGCCTCATGGTCCAGGTCGCCAAGGCCACCATGCAGGTGGGCCAGGCGGGCACGAACGGCCAGATCAAGGCCGTGGCGGACATCCTCACCGACACCCGTCGCAGGATCTACCTGGTCCTGGCCGACGGCGGCCCGACGGACGAGGACCCGATCGCGGCCGACGCGGACTGACCGCCCGGCGCCGACCCGGGCGCCCGACCCACATCCCGGCAAGCGGGGCACCCCGCGGGTGCCCCGCTTGCTACGTTCGCGGCACCGTCGCCCCCCAGGAGGCACCGTGAACCCCGACATCCCGTCGACCGACCCGTCCCCGCCCGACCGCACCGACCGGCTGACCGAGCTCGGGTTCTACGGGCTGGCCGGCCAGCCCGACAGCTCCCGCGACCTCATCGACGAGGTCCGGCTGGGCGAGCAGCTCGGACTCGGGTCGGTCTTCCTGTCCGAGCGGTTCGACAAGAAGGAGATCGGGGTCCTGTCCGGCGCGGCGGGGGCCGTCAGCGAGCACCTCACCGTGGTGACCGCGGCCACCAACCACAACACCCGCCACCCGATGATCACGGCCGGGCTGGCCCGCACCATGCAGAGCCTGACCGGGGGACGGTTCGTGCTCGGGCTCGGGCGGGGCATCCCGATCATCCAGGACACCTACGGCATCCCCCGCATCACGACCGCCGCCCTCGAGGACTTCGCCGGCATCCTGCGCCGCCTCTTCCGCGGCGAGTTCATCGTGGGTCACGACGGGCCGGCCGGCTCGTGGCCCGTGCTCTACCTGGCCGCCACCGACGAACCGCTGCCCCTCGGCCTGGTCGCCTTCGGCCCACGGTCGCTGGAAGCGGGCGGGCGGTGCTTCGACGAGGTGATCCTGCACACGTTCTTCACCGAGGAGACCACCCGACGGTGCGCCGCCACCGTCAAGGAGTCGGCCGAGCGGGCCGGCCGGGACCCCGACGAGGTGACGGTCTGGTCGTGCCTGGCCACGGTGGGCGACCACATCCCCGAGGACGCGCGGCTGATGAAGACGGTCGGGCGGCTCGCCACCTACCTCCAGGGCTACGGCGACCTGCTGGTGGCCACAAACGGCTGGGACCCGGCCGTGCTGGACCGGTTCCGGGCCGACCCCGTGGTGTCCGGGTTCCTCGGGGGGATCGACAGCCACGCCACCACCGGGCAGCTCGAGCACCTCGCCACGCTCCTGCCCGACGAGTGGATGGCCGCCAGCGCCACCGGCACCGCCGAGCAGTGCGCCGCCACCGTCCGGGGCCAGCTGGACCTGGGATGCGACGGGGTCATCCTCCACGGCGCCACCCCGCGCGAACTCGAGCCGGTGGTGGCCGCCTACCGCGCCGGTTGACGGCGGCCGTCGTCCGGGCAGGACCCGGGTTCGGGCCTCAGGCCCCCTCGAAGTCGAACCCGAGATCGGGGGCGGTCAGCAGCGCGGTGAAGGCGAGCCCCTCGGCCGCGGCCAGGGCCGCACACGTCCCGCCCCGGTCGACGACGGCGACCAGCAGCACCGGCTCCGCTCCGGCCTCGATCACCGCGTGGGCCGCTTCGAGCAGCGAGGTTCCCCGGGTGACGGTGTCCTCGGTGACGACCGCCTTGTCGCCCGGGTCGAGCGCTCCGGCGATCCGGCCCCCGGCGCCGTGGTCCTTGGCCTCCTTGCGGACGCTGAAGGCCTTGAGGTGGCGGCCCCGGGCAGCGGCCACCCCGGCGGTCACGAAGGCGACCGGGTCGGCCCCCATCGTCAGGCCCCCGATGGCTGTGGCGTCGTCCGGCACGACCGACAGGATGCCCTCGGCAACCAGAACCATGGCCTCGGGCCGGCACACGGTCTGCTTCGAGTCGATGAACCAGGAGCTCGTCCGGCCGGACTTGAGGGTGAACTCGCCCCGCTTGACCGAGTGGGCCAGGAGGTGGTCCCGCAGGGCCTCGAACCGGGTCCCGGGCAGCGGGGTACTCATGCCTCACCCCACAGGCTGGGGCCGACCAGGTCCACCCCGTGCTCCCCGGCCTCGACCCGGCCGACCACACGCGGGTCGAGCCCGGCCTCGGACAGGGCGGCCAGTGCATCGTCCACCGTGTCGGCGCCCACCGTCACGACCATGCCGAGGCCCAGGTTGAAGACCCGGGCCATCTCCTCGTCGTCCACGCGGCCGAGCCGCCGGATCTCGCCGAAGATGGCCGGGACGTCCCACGTCCCCTGCTCGACCACGGCACGGGCGCCCTCGGGTAGAGCACGGGGGATGTTGCCCCCGAACCCGCCGCCCGTGATGTGGGCTACGGCGTGGACGTCGGCCGCGGCCACGGCGGCGCGGACGGCCGGGGTGTAGATGACCGACGGACGGAGCAGCTCGTCGGCGAGCGTGGCGGCCGCGCCCTCCCATGCCGGTCCGTCGAGGGACAGGCCAGCCCGCTCCAGCAGGACGTGGCGGGCCAACGTGTAGCCGTTGCAGCGCAGTCCGGGCGAGGGGAGGCCGATCAGGACGTCACCGGGCCGCACCCGGGACGACCCGAGGACCCGCTCCTGGTCGACCACGCCGACGGCGAACCCGACCAGGTCGAACTCACCGGGCTCCATGATGCCGGCGTGCTCGGCCATCTCGCCGCCCAGGAGTGCCGCGCCCACCTGACGGCAGCCCTCGGCCACGCCGGCCACAAGGTCGGCCATGTCGGCGGGCTCGACGGCCCCGGCCGAGATGTAGTCGAGGAAGAACAGTGGTTCGGCGCCCTGGCACACCAGGTCGTCCACGCACATTGCCACCAGGTCGACACCGATGGTGTCGAGCCGCCCGACGTCCTGGGCCACCACCAGCTTGGTGCCCACGCCGTCCGTGGCCGCCACCAGGACCGGCCGGTCGTAGCGGGCGGTATCGAGCCGGAAGAGCCCACCGAAGTCGCCCAGGCCACCGAGGACCTCGTCGCGTGCGGTGGAGGCGACCATCGGCCTGATCAGGTCGACCGCCCGCTCGCCGGCGTCGATGTCCACCCCGGATGCGGCATAGGTGGCCGGCGTGTCGGCGGGCGGTCGGGGGGTGCTGGACACGCCGACGGTCAGGCCGGGGTGGAGCCGACGGCGGCCGTCACCGCCGGACGCTCGGTGATCGCCACCGACACCTGCTGCACCGGCACCGGGTAGTTGCCGGTGAGGCAGGCGTCGCAGAACCCGGCGCCGGGGGCGGCGATGGCCTCGACCAGGTGCTCGATGCTGAGGTACTCGAGCGAGTCCACGTCGAGGTACTCGACGATCTCGTCGAGGGTCTTCACGGCCGCCAGCAGCTCGGTACGGTCGGGGGTGTCGATGCCGTAGTAGCAGGGCCACTGGAACGGCGGTGAGGAGATGCGGAGGTGCACCTCGGCGGCCCCGGCCTCGCGGAGCATGCGCACCATGGCCCGGGTGGTGGTGCCCCGGACGATCGAGTCGTCCACCACCACGAGGCGCTTGCCGGCGATGTTCTCCCGCAGTGGGTTCAACTTGCGTCGCACACCGTTGGCCCGCTCGGCCTGGGTCGGGGCGATGAAGGTGCGGCCGATGTAGCGGTTCTTGACCAGGCCCTGGCCGTAGGGGATGCCGGAGCCCAGTGCGTATCCCTCGGCGGCGGGCACGCCCGAGTCGGGCACACCCATCACCAGGTCGGCATCGACCGGGCGCTGGCGGGCGAGCAGCTGGCCCATCCGGCGGCGGGCGCCGTGGACCTCGTTGCCGTAGAGGCGGGTGTCGGGCCGGGCGAAGTACACGAACTCGAAGATGCAGAGCTTCGGGTCGAGGCGCTCGTCGGGGAAGGGCCGCGCCGAGCGGACCTCCTTGCCGTCGATGACCACCATCTCGCCCGGCTCGAGCTCGCGGATGAACGTCGCCCCGATGACGTCGAGGGCCGGTGACTCCGATGCCAGTACCCACCCCTGCTCGAACTCGTCGGTCGCCTCGAGCCGGCCAAGGCACAGCGGGCGGAAACCGTTCGGGTCCCGCACGCCGATGATGCGGTCGGCGTCCATCAGCACGAAGGAGAACGCGCCCTCGAGATTGGGCAGCACCTCCATCAGGGCGTGTTCGAGGTCGTCGGCGTGCTCGGTCCTGGTCCGCTCGGGCAGGTCGGGCGGGAACGCCTGGGCCAGGAGCTCGGCCACCAGATCGCTGTCGGACGAGACCAGGCCGGGGAGCATGTTGGCCTGCCGGGCCAGGGCGTCGGTGTTGGTCAGGTTGCCGTTGTGGGCCAGTCCGAAGCCGGCACGACCCACGCCCCGGAAGACCGGCTGGGCGTTGATCCAGTCGCTGGACCCCGCCGTCGAGTACCGGGTGTGGCCGATGGCCAGGTGGCCGCGGAGTCCGGACAGCTTGCGCTCGTCGAACACGGTGGTGACGAGGCCCATGTCCTTCATCACGGTGATGAGGTCGCCGTCGCTGACGGCCATGCCGGCCGACTCCTGGCCACGGTGCTGGAGTGCGTAGAGGCCGTCGAAGGTGAGGTGGGCGACGGGCCGCCCCGGGGCGTAGACCCCGAAGACGCCGCAGGCTTCCTTGGCATCCATCATCGGTTGGTCACCGCACACACCGGGGGTCGTCGGACGGGACGGACGGGAACGGGACGGACGCGCTCCTCACCACGGAACCACTCTAGTGCGGCCCGCTCCTGGTCCGCCCACCAGCGGGCCGGGCACGGCACACCCGCCGGGTAGGGTCCGCGGGGTGATCGACCTCCACACCCACTCGGACCGCTCCGACGGCACCGAGGCGCCCGCACGGGTGGTGGAGCTCGCCCACGACGTGGGCTGCAGCGCGATCGCGCTCACCGACCACGACACCCTGGAGGGGCTGCCCGCCGCCCGGGCCAGGGCCGGGGCACTGGGCATCCGCCTCGTGCCCGGCTGCGAGGTCTCCTGCCTGCCCGTCGCCGGCGGCGGGGTGCACGTCCTCGTCTACTTCGTCGACGACCCGTCCACTCCGCTCGGACTCGAGCTCGACCGCCTCCGTCTGGACCGGCGGGCCCGAAACGAGGCCCTGGCCGTGCGTCTGCAGCAGCTCGGCATCCCCGTCACGGTGGACATGGCCGCCGCCCACGCCGGCACGGTCGGGGGGATCGGCCGGCCGCACTTCGCCCAGGCCATGGTCGACGTGGGCGCGGTGGCCTCGCTCGACGAGGCGTTCGAGCGCTACCTCGCAGACACGGGCACGGCCTATGTCCCGAAGGGTCGGCTCACGGTGGCCGATGTGTGCCGGCTGGCGCGCGAGTCGGGCGGCGTCGCCGTGCTCGCCCATCCGCTCACCGTCGGTCTGACCGGTGCCGCCCTGGCCGCGGCCGTCGGCGACCTGGCTGCCGTCGGACTCGTCGGACTGGAGGCCGTCTACGGCCGCTACTCGCCCCGCCAGCGGACCGACCTGGGCAACCTGGCCCGGCGATTCGGCCTGGTGGCCACCGGTGGGTCCGACTTCCACGGCGCGTCCAAACCCGACCTGCACGTGGGCACGGGCACGGGCGACCTCAAGGTGCCCGACCGGGCCCTCGACCAGCTGGAGGCGGCCCGGCCGGGGGCCTGAGCAGTCGACCGTCCCGTGACCCGGCGGCGCCGGGATCAGTTGGTGACGGGCGCCAGGTCGTCGAGCAGGTCCGGCAGTCGGCCCCGCCAGGCGGCGGTGGCCTCGGCCAGGCCGAGGTCGACCAGGTCGTCGATGACGATCCGGCCCCCACCGGCCGTGCCGAGCACCCGGAAGCCGATACCGGCGTCGGCGGCCCGGGACAGCAGGTCGTGACTGCGGGTGGTGCACACCACGACCCGGGACGGCGCCTCGGTGAACAGCTCGTGGTGGTCGGCCACCCCGGACGCCTGCACGCCGACCCCCGACCGGACGGCAAGTTCGGCGAGGGTCACGCCGATCCCACCGCCCGAGACGTCGTGGATGCCGGCGACTAGCCCGTCGCCGCCGGCCACGCCCTCGGCCACCAGGCCGGTCACGAAGGCGACCAGCCGGCCGTGCCCGCCGAGGTCGATCGGCGGCAGCGTGCCGTTGCGGTGACGACGCAGTTCGACGGCCCAGCGCGACCCGGCGAGCGACGGGGGCCGGCCGGCATCACGGCCGGCGGCGCTGGCGTCGAGCAGCACGAGGGTGCCCCCGTCGACCAGGGTGACCCCGGGAGGGCGGGCCGCCAGGTGCTCGACCAGCCCGAGGCCGCCGATCACCGGCGTGGGGTCGATGTCCTTGCCGTAGCTCTCGTTGTAGAGGCTCACGTTGCCGCCGATCACCGGCAGGCCGAGGGCCAGGCAGGCCTCGGCCAGGCCGTCGATGGCCTCGGACAGCTGCCACATGACCTCGGGGTGCTCGGGATTGCCGAAGTTGAGGCAGTTGACGACGGCCTTCGGCACCGACCCGGCACAGGCCAGGTTGAGCGCCGCCTCGGCCACCGTCGCAGCCGTGCCCGCACGGGGGTCGAGGGAGCACCAGGCCGGGTTGGAGTCCGTGGTGAGGGCGAGTCCCCGCTGCGACGGCGGCAGGCCGGGGGCGGCCAGGCGTAGCACGGCGCTGTCCCCGCCCGGGCCCTCGACCGTGTTGAGGAACAGCTGGTGGTCGTACTGGCGGTAGACCCAGGTCGGGTCGGCCAGCAGTGCCAGCACGTCGTGGCCGCAGTCCGCCGGAGGGGCCAGGGCGCCGGGGTCGTCGGCCAGGCGGGCGTCCTGGTCGGCCGGCCGGGCCAGGGGCCGGTGGTAGAGCGGGGCGTCCTCGCTGAGGGCGACGGCCGGCACGTCGCCGACGACGGGCCCGTCGAAGCCGTCGAGGATCCGGAGCCGGCCGGGCGCGCCCGCCGGCGCCGCGGTGACCTTGCCCACCACCGCGGCCCGGACCTCCCACTTGGCGCACAGCTCCTGGACCCGGGGCAGGTCCTCGGGGGTGACGATGGCCAGCATCCGCTCCTGGCTCTCGGACGTCATGACCTCGTAGTCGGCCATCCCGGGCTCGCGCCGGGGCACCGCCGAGACGTCGACGTCCATGCCCACGCCGCCCCGGGCCGCCGTCTCACTGGTGGCGCACACCAGGCCGGCGCCCCCGAGGTCCTGGATGCCGACGACCAGCTTGGCGTCGAGGAGCTCCAGGCAGGCCTCGATCAGGCGCTTCTCCTCGTACGGGTCGCCCACCTGGACGCTCGGGCGCTTGGCCGCCTCCTCCTCCTCATTGCCGCCACCGAAGCCGGCAGAGGCGAGGACGCTGACCCCGCCGATTCCGTCGCGGCCGGTGGAGGATCCGAGCAGGACGGCGAGGTTCCCCGGGCCCGACGCCCGGCCGAGCACCAGGCGCTCGGTCGGGAGGACGCCCATGCACAGCACGTTGACCAGTGGGTTCTGGGCGTAGCAGGCGTCGAAGGTGAGTTCGCCGCCGATGGTGGGTACCCCGACCGAGTTCCCGTACCCCGAGATGCCGGCCACGACACCCTCGATGAGCCACTGCTGCTTCGGCTCCGTGGGGTCGCCGAAGAACAACGGGTCCATGACGGCGATCGGCCGCGCTCCCATGGTGAAGATGTCCCGCAGGATCCCGCCGACCCCGGTGGCCGCACCCTGGTAGGGCTCGATGGCCGACGGGTGGTTGTGGGACTCGATGCGGATGGCCACGGCGATGCCGTCGCCGGCGTCGATGACCCCGGCGTTCTCGCCCGGGCCGACCAGGACGTGCGGTGCCTCGGTGGGCAGCCGCCTCAGGTGGACGCGCGAGGACTTGTACGAGCAGTGCTCGCTCCACATGACCGCGAACAGGGCCAGCTCGAGGTGGTTGGGCTCCCGTCCGAGGACGTCGACCACTTCGTCGTGCTCGCTGTCGGTCAGACCGAGCGCCCGGTGCAACGGCTCCACCGTCTCGCTCACCTGGTTGGCCTGCTCGTCTCCGTTCGGGTCCATGGATCGCAGCGTACCCGGCGCCTGTCGGCCCACAGATGCCCCCGGCACCACTCCACGGATTTCACTCTGATGTGCCGCCGGGCTCGGCACCGGTCGCCCCGGGCCCCCGCACGCCTTTGGGGACAATCGCGTCGACCGGTCCGGATCCCGGACGCCACGGCCGGTCCAGCGATTCCCTGATCGGGGAGGCCCGAATTCCGCCAATAGGGGCGGTATCGCCCTCGCCCCCGGCCGCGTCGGACCCCACTACTCCGCTCTCCGACCGGAACTGATTTGGTCGTCCGGTATACCGGTCTCGACCGCTGCGCTTGGCTAGCATTGATCGTGGAGTATCGTAGTGATTTGTCCTAAATACCCCAGTCTGGAGCAGTGACATCATGTCGGCAGCCACCCCCACCAAATCCCGCAAGAAGACGCCGATGTCGGCCGAGCACAAGGCCGCGCTGGCCAAGGGCCGCGAGGAGGGCCGCATCGTGCGGCAGTACCTCGAGGCACTCGAGTCGACCAAGCCGCGCCGGGGCCGAAAGCGCACGCCCGACTCGATCCGCAAGCGCCTCACCACGATCGACAACCAGCTGCCCGACGCCGAGCCGCTGAACCGCCTCCACCTCGTCGAGGAGAAGCAGCGGCTCGAGGCCGAGCTCGCCCACACCGGCGACACCGTCGACCTGGCCGCCCTCGAGAAGTCCTTCGTGAAGGTCGCCCGCCAGTACGGCGAGCGCAAGGGGATCTCCTACTCGGCATGGCGCACGGTGGGCGTGAGCGCGTCGGTCCTGCAGCAGGCCAAGATCCCCCGCACCCGAGGCTGAGCCGCTGCTCAGGCGGCTGGCGTCACCGCTCCGGCGACCCGGAGCAGTGCGCCCAGCAGCACGACCCCGTCCTCGGAGCCGAGGAGCGGGTCCGATGCCCGCTCGGGATGGGGCATGAGCCCGACGACGTTGCGGCCGGCGTTGCACACCCCGGCGATGTCGTCGATCGACCCGTTCGGGTTGTCGACGTAGCGGAGTACGACCCGCCCCTCGTCGTGCAGCTCCGCCAGGGTGGCGGCGTCGCACGTGTAGTTGCCCTCGAAGTGGTTGATCGGGATCGCCAATTCGGTCCCCACGGCCACCCCGTCGGTCAGGGCCGTGTCGTCCCGCTCCACCCGGACGGTCACCGTGGCACAGACGAAGCGCAGGCCCCGGTTCTTCTGGAGGGCGCCGGGCAGCAGGCCCGCCTCGGTCAGGACCTGGAAGCCGTTGCAGATCCCGACCACGGGACCGCCTCCGGCGGCGTAGCCGGCAACGGCCTCCATCACCGGAGAGAACCGGGCGATGGCGCCGGGTCGCAGGTAGTCGCCGTGGGCGAAGCCGCCGGGCAGGACCAGTGCGTCGTAGTGGCCGAGCGTGGACGTCCCGTGCCAGACCAGTTCGGCGTCGGCACCCAGCCGGTCGAGGGCGCGGACCGCGTCGTGCTCGCAGTTCGTCCCCGGGAAGAGGACGACGCCGACCCGGGGCGCCATCAGGCGGGCGTGCCGGCCGGGCGGACGGTGACCACCGACTCCTCGATCACCGGGTTTGCCAGCAGGCGGTCGGCCACCACCGTCGCCTGGGCCAGTGCGTCGGCGTCGTCGACCGCGGCCAGATCGAAGCGGAAGGACTTGCCGGCCCGCACGGCGGTCACGCCGTCGAGGCCGAGGGCGGGCAGCGCCCGCTCGATGGTCGCCCCCTGGGGGTCGGCGATCCCGTCACGCAGGAGTACCTCGACCTGCACCGAGAACTGTCGGGAAGCGGCCACGTCAGGCACCGTACCAGTCGGCCAGCGACCGGCCGCAGACCCGCTCGTAGGCGGCGACGTACCGGGTCGAGGTGGCCTCGACGATCTCGGGCGGAAGGGGCGGGGGCGGCGCCTGTTTGTCCCACGGCTGGGCCTCGAGCCAGTCGCGCAGCGGCTGCTTGTCGAACGACGGCGGGTTGGTGCCCGGGGCGCAGTCGTCGGCCGGCCAGAAGCGCGACGAGTCCGGTGTCAGGACCTCGTCGCACAGTGACAGGCGCCCGTCGATGTAGCCGAGCTCGAACTTCGTGTCGCAGATGACGATGCCCTGCTCCTCGGCCCGGGACGCGGCACGGGCGTAGGCGGCCAGGCAGAGCTCGGCGGCGGCCTCGGCCGCCTCCTTGCCGACGAGGTCGATGGCCTCGGCCATCCCGATGTTCAGGTCGTGGCCCTCGGTGGCCTTGGTGGAGGGGGTGAAGATCGGCTCGGGAAGGGCCTGGGCGTGGATCAGGCCCGGCGGCATGGCCATGCCGTGTACCGTGCCCTCGCGCCGGTACTCCTTGTAGGCCGACCCGGCCAGGTAGCCCCGCACGATGCATTCGATGTCGAGCATCTCGGCCCGGCGCACCAGCATCGACCGGCCGACCAGGTGGTCCAACCCACCGGGCAGCGCCGCCGCCCCCTCGGGGAAGTCGGCGGTGTCGGCGGTGAGCAGGTGGTTGGGCGCCAGGTCGGCCAGCTCCTCCAGCCATGCCGCCGTCATGGCCGTGAGCACCCGCCCCTTGTCCGGGATCGGCTCGTCCATGATGACGTCGAACGCCGAGATCCGGTCGGAGGCGACCATCAGCAGGCGGTCGTCACCGGCGTCGTACAGGTCGCGGACCTTTCCGGAAGACAGTAGGGGCAGGGGGGACGGGGTCATGGGGTGAGCTCCTCCAGGGCATCGGTGAACCGGTGGACGTGACGCAGGGTGCGGGAAAGGTCGAAGGCGGCGTCGAGCTCGTGCGGCGCGAGGGTGACCTCGGGGTCGGCGTCGAGGACGGCCCGGAAGCTGCGGCTCTCCTCCCATGCCGCCCGGGCGTCGCGCTGGACGATCCGGTAGGCGGCGTCCCGGCTCAGTCCGCCGCTGACCAGGGCGAGCAGCACCGACTGGCTGAACACCAGTCCGTGGCTGCCCTCGGTCAGGGTGGCGAGGGCCCGCTCGGGGTGGAGGACCAGGCCCTCGACGAGGCCGGCCGTCTTCTGGAGCATGTAGAGGGTGAGCATGCTGGCGTCGGGCAGGACGACCCGCTCGACCGAGCTGTGGGAGATGTCGCGCTCGTGCCACAGGGCGACGTCCTCCAGCCCCGCGCCCAGGTAGCCCCGCAGGACGCGCGCGAGACCGCACAGGCGCTCGGACAGGATCGGGTTGCGCTTGTGGGGCATGGCCGAACTGCCCTTCTGGCCCGGCTTGAACGGCTCCTCCACCTCGCCCAGCTCGCTGCGGGCCATGTGGCGGATCTCGGTGGCGATCTGCTCGATGGTGGCGCCCACCGAGGCGCACGCATAGAGGAACTCGGCGTGCCGGTCACGGGCCACCACCTGGGTGGCGGGCACCGGCACAAGGCCCAGCGCGTGGCACACGTGGGCCTCGACCCGGGGATCGATGTTGGAGAAGGTACCGACCGCGCCGGACAGCTTGCCAACCGCCACCCGCTCGCGTGCGGCCCGCAGCCGCTGCACGTCGCGGTCGGCCTGCAGCGCCCACAGGGCGAACTTCGCGCCGAAGGTGGTGGGTTCGGCGTGCATGCCGTGGGTCCGGCCGGTGACCGGCACGTCGATGGCCTCGAGCGCCCGGACCTTGCACGCCCGCACCAGGCCGGAGGCGGCCTCCACCAGCAGGTCGGCGGCCCGGGTCAACGTTGCGCACAGGGCGGTGTCGACGACGTCGGAGGACGTCAGCCCGTAGTGGATCCACGACCCCTGCGGTTGGCCGATTGCCTCCTGGACCACGTCGACGAAGGCGGCGACGTCGTGGTCGGTGACCCGCTCGCGCTCGGACACCGCCTCCACGAAGGCGGCGTCGACCTCGGGGGCGTGGGCCCGGCAGAACTCGGCGGCGTCGGCGGGCACGTCGCCGACCTCGACCCATCCGTCGGTGGCGAGCAGCTCGACCCGGAGCCACATGGCGAACCGGGCCTCGTCGGAGAAGAGTGCGGCCATCTCCTTCGGCGCGTAGCGGGGGATCATCGGGGTGCCTCGGCTTTCGGACGGGGATCGGAAGGTACGGGTGCGTCGGCACGGGCCGCCTCGAGGGCGATGTCGCCACGACGGTGCATCCCGGGCCACGACACGGCAGCCACGCCGGCATAGGCGCGGTCCCGGGCCTCGGCCAGGGTTCCGCCGAGCGCGGTCACCCCGAGCACGCGACCGCCCGCGGTGACGACGCCGACCCCCGACGGATCGGGCGCGGTCCCGGCGTGGAAGACCCGGACCCCGGGCAGGCCGGCGGCGGCGTCGAGCCCTGCGACGGGATCGCCCGTGCGGGGGTGCTCGGGGTAGCCCTCTGATGCCAGCACCACGCAGACCGCCGGGTCGGGCGTGAACCGGGGCGTCGTGACCAGGGTGCCTGCGGCCACCTCGGCCAGGAGTGCGCACAGGTCACCGTCGTAGCGGGGCAGCACCACCTGGGTCTCGGGGTCGCCGAAGCGGACGTTGAACTCGAGCACCCTGGGCCCGGCCGGGGTGAGCATCAGCCCGGCGTAGAGCACGCCCCGGTAGTCGATCCCACGGGCCCGCAGGGCCGCCACCAGCGGGGCCACGGCCTCCTCCACCAGTGACGCCACCAGCGCGTCATCGACCGACGGCACCGGCGAGAACGCCCCCATGCCCCCGGTGTTGGGGCCGCGGTCGCCGTCGTCGCGGCGCTTGAAGTCCTGGGCCGGGGCCAGCGGGGCGAGGCGCTCACCGTCGCACAGCACGAGCAGCGAGCACTCGGGCCCGACCAGGCCCTCCTCGATCACGACCCGGAGCCCCGCACTGCCGAAGGCATCGCCCGACAGCTTGGCGGCCACGTCGGCCTCCGCCTCGTCACGCGAGTCGGTCACGAGGACGCCCTTGCCGGCGGCGAGACCGTCGGTCTTGACCACCCACGGGCCGTCCAGGGACCGGAGGAACTCGACGGCAGGCCCGACCTCGTCGAACACGCCGAAGCGGGCCGTGGGCACGCCGGCCTCGGCCAGCAGCTCCTTCATGAAGGCCTTGGAGCCCTCGAGGCGGGCGCCGTCGGCCCCCGGCCCGAAGACCAGGCGGCCCCCTGCCCGCAGGCGGTCGGCCAGGCCGTCGACCAGCGGCGCCTCGGGACCGATCACGTAGAGGTCGGCCTCGACCTGCTCGACCGGGGTGGCCACGCTGACGATGGTGTGTCCCTCGGCCGAGGTCCCGTTGATGCCCGGGTTGCCCGGCGTGACGATGACGTCGGCGGTCCGTGCCAGCACGGAGGCCAGGGCGTGCTCCCGCCCGCCGGAGCCCACCACGCAGACGGTGCGGATCGGGTGGGCAGCCGGGCTCGGACCTGGGGGAGCCCCCCGGCTCATGCGGCGAAGCGGACGAACTGCTCGCGGCCGGGACCCACGCCGACGAGCCGAACCGGAACACCGATCTGCTCGGCCAGGAAGTGCACGTAGTCGCGGGCGGCCTGGGGCAGGTCGCCGAGCTCGGTGGCCGACGAGATGTCGGTCTTCCACCCGGGCAGCTCCTCGTAGATCGGCGTGACCTGGTGGAACACCGACTGGTGGTAGGGCGGGTGGGTGAAGCGCTCGCCGTCGGCCTCGTAGGCCACGCACACCTTGACACTGTCGAAGGTGTCGAGCACGTCGAGCTTGGTGAGGGCCACCTCCGACAGCGAGTTGAGCCGCACGGCCTGGCGCATCATGACGGCGTCGAACCAGCCCGGCCGGCGCCGGCGCCCGGTGTTCACCCCGTACTCGTGGCCGCGGTCGACCAGGATGTCGCCGATCTCGTCGGTCAGCTCGGTCGGGAACGGCCCGCTCCCCACCCGGGTCACGTACGCCTTGGCGATGCCGATCACCTCGTCGATGTACCGGGGGCCGATGCCCGCACCGGTGGTGGCCCCACCGGCCACCGGGTTGGACGACGTGACGAACGGGTAGGTGCCGTGGTCGAGGTCAAGGAAGGTCGCCTGGGCACCTTCCAGCAACACGTTGGCGCCGCGCTCGAGGGCCTCGTGGACGAGCCCCACCGTGTCGGCCACCATCGGGGCGATCCGGGGAGCCAGCTGGTCCAGGTAGAGGCCGCAGATGTCGTCGGCCGACAGTGGCAGCCGGTTGTAGACCTTGGCCAGGACCTGGTTCTTCTCCTTCAGGACCACGTCCAGCTTCTGACGGAAGATCTTGGGGTCGAGCAGGTCCTGGACCCGCAGGCCGACCCGCGACGACTTGTCGGCGTAGGCGGGACCGATACCCCGCTTGGTCGTGCCCAGTTTGTTCTTGCCCAGGTAGCGCTCCGCCAGCTGATCGAGCTCGTGGTGGTACGGCATGATCAGGTGGGCGTTGCCGCTGACCAGGAGTTTCGACGTGTCGATGCCCTTGGACTCGAGCACGTCGACCTCGGCGAGGAGCACGGTCGGATCGACGACGACGCCATTGCCGATGACGGCGGTGATGTGGGGGTAGAGGATGCCGCTCGGCACCAGCTGCAGTGCGAAGGTCTCCCCGTCCACCACGATGGTGTGGCCGGCGTTGTGGCCGCCCTGGTAGCGGACGACCAGCTCCATCTCCTTGGCCAGGAGGTCCGTGAGCTTGCCCTTGCCCTCATCACCCCACTGGGTCCCGACCACGACGGTTGCCGGCACGCGTCACTCCTCCGATGGATAAGCGGATTACGTTTCAGTGTAGCCCGGTCCGCCCCGGAGGAATGAGGGCCCGGGTCGGGCACGTGGGGCCGCCGTGACTACAGCAACAGCCCCCGCGTGCCGATCTCCACGGGAGCAGCTTCCCTGCGCCGCCGGCGTCGGGGACGACCGGGGAAGGATCCATGGGCGCAGGGCCACGAGCAACGGGACGAGAGGTGGGGCGGCCCCCGCGACGGGTGGCCGTTTCCATGGCCTGCCTGCTCGTGGTCGGGCTCGCCGCGTGCGGGGGCAGCGGGAGCCCGGCGGTGTCGAGTGGCACCTGGTCGGCCGCCTCGCACCCCGGTGCGTCCGGAATGCCGGCCGGGTACTCCAGCATCTACGGCGTGTCGTGCCCCCTCCCGTCGTTCTGCGCCGCAGTCGACGAGTCCGGGGACGCCACGTTCTGGAACGGCGCCACGTGGTCGGCACCGGCACCGGCGTCGCCGAACGGTACCCTCAACTCGGTGTCGTGCACCTCGGCGACCTTCTGCGTGGCGCTGAGCAGTCAGGAGGCGGTCGAGTGGAACGGCCGGACCTGGTCGGCTCCCGTGGCGGTGGGGCCCGCGCCGACCGGTCCCACCGGGGGCGAGTACGAGGTGTCCTGCGTGTCCCCGACGTTCTGCGCCTCGGTCAACACCGCCGGCGTGGCCAGCCTGTTCGACGGGACCTCGTGGGGCCACGACGCCATGGTGGACGACGGGACGGCGAGCAAGCCGGTGCAGAACATCACGTGCGCGTCGAAGTCGTTCTGCGTCGTCGTGTCGGCCACCGGCACTATCGCCACCTTCAACGGGACGGCCTGGTCCAGGCAGGCGTCGCCCGGGCGGTCGCTGCTCCGGTCGGTGTCGTGCCCACTCGCCACCTTCTGCATGGCCGTCGACCTCACCGGGGACAGCCTGATCTGGGACGGCTCGGCATGGCGACCCGGCGCGGTCGTCCCGGGCGCCGGCGCACTGAGCTTCTCGGTGTCGTGCCCGACGTCGAATTACTGCACGGTGGCCCGGTCCGACGGGACGGTGGTCACCTGGCAGGACGGAACCTGGGGGCAGCCCACGTCGGCACTGGCAGGTGGGACGCTGGCAACCGCCGACATCAGCTGCGCGTCGCCGGTGTTCTGCGCCCTGGTCGCCTCGTCGGGGGCCGTGGCCACCTACCGCGCCTGACCGGCGCCGGACCTCAGGCCAGGACGACCGCGCCGTCCTCGGCGTCCACGGTGACCGTCGACCCCTCGGGGTAGCGGCCCTCGAGCAGGGCGAGGGCCAACGGGTCCTCGACCTGGCGCTGGATCACCCGGCGCAGCGGACGGGCCCCGAAGTCGGGGTCGAAACCCTCGTGGGCCAGCAGCGTCTCGGCCGCCGTGGTGACCTCGAGTGACAGCCGACGCTCGGTCAGCCGGGCGCGCAGGCCCTGCAGCTGGATGGTCACGATCCGGCTCAGGTCGGCCTCGGTCAGGTTGTGGAATCGGACGATCTCGTCGATGCGGTTCACGAACTCGGGCTTGAAGTGCTGGATCGGCTCACCCGGGATGTTCGAGGTCATGATCAGGACCGTGTTGGTGAAGTCGACCGTCCGCCCCTGCCCGTCGGTGAGCCGCCCGTCCTCCAGCACCTGCAGCAGGACGTTGAACACGTCCGGGTGGGCCTTCTCCAGCTCGTCGAGCAGCACCACCGCATAAGGCCGGCGCCGGATGGCCTCGGTGAGTTGGCCGCCCTCCTCGTAGCCGACGTAGCCGGGGGGCGCCCCGACCAGCCGGGCCACCGAGTGACGCTCGCCGTACTCGCCCATGTCGATCCGGACCATGGCCTTGGCGTCGTCGAACAGGAAGTCGGCGAGGGCACGGGCCAGCTCCGTCTTGCCCACCCCGGTCGGCCCCATGAAGAGGAAGGACCCGATGGGCCGGTCCGGGTTGGACAGTCCGGCCCGACTGCGGCGGATGGCGTTGGACACGGCCGAGACCGCCTCCTCCTGGCCCACCACCCGCGCGTGCAGCGCGTCCTCCATGCGCACGAGCTTCTCCACCTCGCCCTCGAGCAGCCGGCTCACGGGCACCCCGGTGGCGCGGCTGACCACCTCGGCCACGTCCTCGGCGTCGACCTCCTCCTTGAGGAAGCGCTGGTTCGTCTGGAGCTCGTCGAGGGCGGCCGTGGCCTCCTCGATCCGACGCTCGAGCTCGGGCACCAGCCCGTAGGTGATCTCGGAGGCACCGGCGAGGTTGCCCTCGCGGCTCAGCCGCTCGGCGTCGCTGCGCTCCTGCTCGAGCTGCCCCTTCAGCGACTGGATGGTGGTGATGGCCTCTTTCTCCGATCGCCAGTGGGCGGTCATCGCCGAGGACTCCTCGGCAAGGTTGGCCATCTCCTCGTCCAGGCGGGCCAGCCGTTCGGCCGATGCCGGGTCGGTCTCCTTGGCCAGCGCCATGCGCTCGATCTCGAGCTGGCGCAGCCGGCGGGTGACCACGTCGAGCTCGGTCGGCATCGAGTCGATCTCGATGCGCAGCCGGCTGGCGGCCTCGTCCATCAGGTCGATCGCCTTGTCGGGTAGGAACCGGCCGGTCACGTAGCGGTCGGACAGGACGGCGGCGGCCACGAGAGCGGCGTCCTGGATGCGGACGCCGTGGTGCACCTCGTAGCGCTCCTTCAGGCCGCGCAGGATGGCGACCGTGTCCTGGACCGACGGCGGCGGCACGAACACCTGCTGGAAGCGACGCTCGAGGGCCGGGTCCTTCTCGATGTACTTGCGGTACTCGTCGAGGGTGGTGGCGCCGATCATCCGGAGCTCGCCCCGGGCCAGCATCGGCTTGATCATGTTCCCGGCGTCCATGGCCCCCTCGGCCCCGCCGGCCCCCACGATGGTGTGGAGCTCGTCGATGAAGGTGATGATCTCACCCTCGGCGTCGGTTATCTCCTTCAGGATGGCCTTCAGCCGCTCCTCGAATTCGCCTCGGTACTTGGCGCCGGCGATCATCGAACCCATGTCGAGACTGATGACGCGCTTTCCCTTCAGCCCCTCGGGCACGTCACCTTCGACGATCCGCTGGGCCAGGCCCTCGACGATGGCCGTCTTGCCGACACCGGGCTCGCCGATGAGCACCGGGTTGTTCTTCGTCCGCCGCGACAGCACCTGGATCACCCGGCGGACCTCGTCGTCACGGCCGATGACCGGGTCCATCTTCCCCTGGCGGGCCAGCGCGGTCAGGTCCCGGCCGTACTTCTCCAGGGCCTGGAAGGTCTCCTCGGGGTTCTGCGAGGTGACCCGGTGGCTGCCCCGCACGTCGCGCAGGGCCTGGAGCAGCGTGTCGTGCTGCACGCCGAGCAGATCGGACAGGGCGAGCAGCAGGTGCTCGACCGACAGGTACTCGTCACCCATGTCGATGCGCTGGCGGTCGGCGGCCGACAGGGCGTCGCGCAGGTCGCGGTCGATGGTGGGCTCGGCCCCACCGAAGGCCTGGGGCAGCCGTGCCAGCTCGTCGCCGATCCGGGCCCGCACCACGGCGGGCTCCACGCCCAACCGGGTGAGGATCGGGCCGGCGATGCCGTCGGACTGGTCGAGCACGGCGGCCAGCAGGTGGGCGGGGGAGACCTCGGCGTTGGAGGCCTCACGGGCGCGCTCGACGGCGGCGGCCAGTGCCTCCTGGGTCTTCATGGTCCAGCGTTCGGGGTTCAGCGTCATCGGGATCCTTCGTTTCCGTGCGGGGGACGTCGGGTGGTGCGGGTCGGAACCGGCAGCTGCGACAGCGGCACCAGGTCCCGGCGGTAGTGGCGGTGGGTGACGGCCACCGCCTCGCGAGCGGCGTCACGGGTCGCCTCGAGTTCGGCCCGAAGATGGGCGATCTCTGCCTGGAGCTCGAGGACCCGGCGCACGCCCTCGAGGTTGAGTCCCTCCGTGGTCAGGCGCTGGATCAGGCGGAGCCGGTCGAGGTCCCGCTCCGAGAACCGACGGCTGCCACCGCTGGTACGGGTCGGGTCGAGGAGGCCCTTTCGCTCGTAGACGCGCAGGGTCTGGGGGTGGACGCCGGCCAGCTCGGCGGCCACCGAGATCACGTAGACGGCACGGGATCGGCTGTCGTCGGTCATCTCACACCCCCAGCGACGCGCGTGACGGCGGCGCGATCACCCGGGCCAGCTCCTCGACGGCGGCGCGCTGCTCGTCGGACAGCTCGGCCGGGACGTCCACCTCGACGGTCACCAGGAGGTCTCCGGCCGGCGTCTTCTTGTTCCCAGGAACACCACGGCCCCTGACCCGGAAGGTCCGGCCCGACGGGGTGCCCGGCGCCACGCGCAGCGTCACGGTGTCGCCGAGCGTCGGCACGGTCAAGGTGGTGCCGAGCGCGGCCTCGGCGAACCCGAGGGGCACGGTCAGGGTCAGGTTGGCGCCCTTGCGGCCGAACAGGCTGTGGCGACCCACCCGGGCGATGACGTAGAGGTCGCCCGAGGGCCCGCCGTTGCGTCCGACCGCACCGCGCCCCTTGACCCGGATGCGCTTGCCGTCCTCGACGCCGGCTGGCAGGCGGACCTTGACCGAGCGGTTCCGGTGCTCGATGCCGGAGCCCGAGCACGTCGGGCAGGGGTGGGTCACGATCGTGCCCCGGCCACTGCACTGCGGGCAGATCTGGCTGAGCGAGAACATCCCCTGGTTGTCCTGGAGGGCACCGGTGCCGCCGCACCGCGGGCACGTGTCCGGGCGCGTCCCCGGGGCCGAGCCCGAGCCCGAGCAGGTGTGGCACCGGGCATCGGTGGTCACGTTGACCGCGGTGGTGACCCCGCGGACGGCGTCCTCGAAGGTCAGGTGCAGCTCGGTCTCGATGTCGGCGCCCCGCTGGGGGCCGGCCTGCTGGGTGCCCCGGCGCCCGCGTCCGAACAGCCCGCCGAACAGGTCTCCGAGGTCGCCCGCTTCCTGGGTGCGGTAGGTGCCGCCGCCGGGGAAGCCGCCGCCGAAGCCACCCGGGAAGCCCCCGGCCGACGGGCCCATGGTGCGGACCTCGTCGTACTCCTTGCGCTTGTCGGCGTCGCCCAGGACGTCGTAGGCCGCCGAGATCTCCTTGAAGACCTCGTCACCACCGGGGTTGGTGTCCGGGTGGTGCTTCTTTGCCAGCTTCCGGTACGCGCTGGTGATCTCCTTGGCCGAGGCCGTGCTCGGCACCCCGAGGGTCTTGTAGTAGTCCTTCTCGAACCATTCGCGCTGCGGCGCCACCGTGCCTCTTCTCTGTCCTGTGCGTCCTGTGGGCCCCTGCGGGTCCTGTGCTCGTTGCCCGGGTCAGCCGTGGACCATGACCATGGCCGGCCGGACCACGGTGCCGTGCCAGCGGTAGCCGGGCCGCATCACCTGGGCGACGAGGGGCTCACCCGAGGCGGTCGGTTCGGCGTCGTCGGGGGTGGGCACCTGGCCCACCGCCTCGTGTGCGTTCGGGTCGAACTCCTGGCCGACCGGGTCGATGCGCTCGAGCCCTTCCTTGGCGAGGACGCCCTGGAGCAGCCCTGACGCCGCCACGAGCGCCTTCGCCTCGTCGGACCCGTTGTCGCCGACGTGATCGGTGGCCAGATCCAGCGCGTCGAGCACCGGCAGCAGCTTGTCGACGAGCGATGCCGCCGCCCGGGCCACCTGGTCGGCCTGCTGCTTGGCCACCCGCTTCTTGTAATTCTCGAACTCGGCCTGCAGCCGCCGGAGCGAATCGAGGTACTCGTCCCGCTCGGCCAGGGCGGCCGTCAGCGGGTCGACCTCGGCCGACTCGGCGTCGACCACGGCGTCGGCGTCGATGCCGTCGTCGACCAGCTCGGCGTCCACGATCTCCTCGGTCGCGGCGACCACGCCGTCACCGGCCAGGTCGGCGCCGGAGGAGGAGGCGGTGTCGGCCTCCTCCTCCCCACCGTCACCGGGGAACCCGGTCCCGTCTCCCGTGGTCATCGGCGATCAGCCCTTCTCGTCGACGATCTCGGCGTCGACCACCTCGTCGTCGTTGGACTCCTCGGCGGGGACCTCGCCGCCCGGGGCCGACGCGCTCTCCTTCGATGCCTCCTCGTAGAGGCGCTGACTGAACGACTGGCTGGCCGTGAGCAGCGTCTCGGTCGAGGTCTTGATGGCCTCCAGGTCGGTGCCGGCCAGGGCCTCCTTGAGGCTGGTGAGGGCCGACTCGACCTTCTCCTTCTCGTCGCCCTCGAACTTCTCGCCCTGGTCCTTCAGGAGCTTCTCGGTCTGGTAGACGAGGGAGTCGGCGTTGTTGCGGACCTCGGCCTCCTCCTTGCGCTTGCGGTCGTCCTCGGCGTGGGCCTCGGCGTCCTTCACCATGCGCTCGATGTCGTCCTTGGCCAGCGACGACTGCCCGGTGATGGTCATCGACTGCTCCTTGCCGGTCGCCCGGTCCTTAGCCGACACATGGACGATGCCGTTGGCGTCGATGTCGAAGGTGACCTCGATCTGGGGCACGCCGCGCGGGGCGGGGGGCAGGTCGACCAGCTGGAACTTGCCCAGCGTCTTGTTGTACATCGCCATCTCGCGCTCGCCCTGGAGCACGTGCACCTCGACCGACGGCTGGTTGTCGTCGGCGGTGGTGAACACCTCGCTGCGCTTGGTCGGGATGGTGGTGTTCCGCTCGATGAGGCGGTGCATGACCGCGCCCTTGGTCTCGATCCCGAGCGACAGCGGGGTCACGTCGAGCAGCAGGACGTCCTTGACCTCGCCCTTCAGCACGCCGGCCTGGACGGCGGCGCCGATGGCGACCACCTCGTCCGGGTTGACGCCCTTGTGGGCCTCCTTGCCGGTCAGCGACTGCACCAGCTCCTGCACCGCCGGGATCCTGGTGGACCCGCCGACGAGGACCACGTGGTCGATGTCGGACTTCGACAGCCCCGAATCGGCGATGGCCTGGTCGAACGGGCCCTTGCACCGGTCGACGAGGTCGGCGGTCAGTTCGTTGAACTGGGCACGGGTCAGCGTCACGTCGAGGTGCTTGGGGCCCTCGGACGTGGCCGTGATGAACGGCAGGTTGATCTGGGTCTGCTGGACCGAGGACAGCTCGATCTTGGCCTTCTCCGCCGCCTCCTGCAGGCGCTGGGTGGCCATCTTGTCGGCGGACAGGTCCACACCCTCGGTGTCCTTGAACGTCTTCACCAGCCAGTCGATGATCTTCTGGTCCCAGTCGTCGCCACCCAGCTTGGAGTCGCCGGAGGTCGACTTGACCTCGAACACGCCGTCGCCGATCTCCAGCACCGACACGTCGAACGTGCCACCGCCGAGGTCGAAGACGAGGACGGTCTGGTCGGCGCCCTCCTTGTCGAGCCCGTAGGCCAGCGCGGCCGCCGTCGGCTCGTTGATGATGCGGAGCACCTCGAGGCCGGCGATGGCGCCCGCCTCCTTGGTGGCGGTGCGCTGGGCGTCGTCGAAGTACGCGGGCACGGTGATGACGGCCTGGGTGACGGTGTCGCCCAGGAACGCCTCGGCATCGCGCTTCAGCTTGCCCAGGATACGGGCCGAGATCTCCTGCGGCGTGTAGTCCTTGCCGTCGATGTCGACGGTCCAGCCGCTGCCCATGTGGCGCTTGACCGACCGGATGGTGCGGTCGGGGTTGGTGATCGCCTGCCGCTTGGCCACCTCGCCGACGAGGACCTCGCCGGACTTGGCGAAGCCTACGACGGACGGCGTGGTCCGGCCGCCCTCGGCGTTGGGGATGACGACGGGCTCGCCGGCCTCCAGTACGGCGACCACCGAGTTGGTGGTCCCGAGATCGATTCCTACGGCCTTGGCCATGGTGTCCTGCCTCCTACTCCCCACCCTCTGCGGGTCCGGGACTCGTCCTGTGCATCTGACTGTCGTGCGCTGCGGTTACTGCTCGACTCCTGCGGCGCCCGGACCTCCCGGTCGCCGTACGCCCGACTCGTACTACCTGGTGGAGTGCCGGGCCCTCTGCTCCACGCACCATGATAGCAAACTTGAGTGGCAATGCTATAGGTTTTCTGAATATTCTGATAAACACCTGGCTGGACGGGGCCGGGATACGCTCGGCCCATGCCCCAATTGGTCCTCCTCCGTCACGGCCAGTCCCTCTGGAACGCCGAGAACCTCTTCACCGGATGGCACGACGTCGACCTCACCGAGCGGGGTGAGGAGGAGGCCCGTGCCGCCGGCCTGCTCCTGGCCGCCGACCCCGCTCTCGACCTGCGGGTGGTCCACACGTCGTTGCTGACCCGGGCCGTCCGCACCGCCGAGCTCACCCTCGGGACCGCCGGGCGCCCGTGGCTGCCGGTCACGCGCCACTGGCGACTCAACGAGCGGCACTACGGGGCCCTGCAGGGCCTCGACAAGAAGGAGACCGCGGCGCGCCACGGCGAGGCCCAGGTGAAGGAGTGGCGGCGCAGCTACGCCACACCACCGCCCGCGGTCGCCCGCGGCGACGTCCACGACCCGGCCGGCGACCCCCGCTACCGGGATGTGCCCGCCGATGCCCTGCCGCTCACCGAGTGCCTGGCCGACGTGGTCGCCCGGGTCGTCCCCTACTGGGCCGACGCCATCGTGCCGGACCTGCTGGTCCAAGGGGCACGGGGCGGCTCCGTCCTGGTGGTCGCCCACGGAAACAGCCTGCGCGCCCTGCGCAAGCACCTCGAGGGCATCGACGACGACGCCATCGTGGACCTCGAGATCCCGACCGGCATCCCCTACCGCTACGTCCTGGGCGACGACCTGTCGATCGTCTCCCACGGGTTCCTCGGCGACGCCGGAGCCGCCGCCGCGGCCGACGCCGTGAGGCGCCAGGCGGGCTGAGGCCGCCCCGCGGGACCGGGCCGGCACGCGACGAACGGCCGACCCGGAGGTCGGCCGTTCGTGCTGTTCCGCCGTCGGAGGGGGGTTCCGACGGTTACTGCGCTGTCGAGGGGAGGGGGGCTTCCCACGACAGGACCTTGGGCCCGGTGGGCCCGGGGCCGGCGCCTAGAGCGCCTCCGCCCCGCGCTCGCCGGTACGGACCCGGATGAGCTCGTCGACAGGAAGGATCCAGACCTTGCCGTCCCCGATCTTCCCGGTGCCGGCGGCATCGACGATGGCGTTCGCCACGTCGTCCACCTGCCCGTCGTCGACGACGACCTCGAGCCGGATCTTCGGCACGAACTCGACCTCGTACTCGGCACCCCGGTAGACCTCGGTGTGTCCCCGCTGGCGCCCGAACCCCTGGGCCTCGGTGAGGGTCATCCCGTGGACCCCGAGGGCCTTGAGGGCCTCCTTCACCTCGTCGAGCTTGAACGGCTTGAGCACCGCCACGATGAGTTTCACTTTGCATGTCTCCTTGTCGTAACCGTTGTCGTTTCGTCAGCTGCCGGCCGTGCCGGTGCGGACCCGGTCATGACGGTTCCTCCTCGGTCGGGGTCGCCGCGACCTCCGACTTCTGTCGGGCAGCGCTGGCCTCACCGGCCATGGCGAAGGCACCGACCCGCTCACCGAGCGTCTCGGTCGGGAAGGCCTCCTCACCGTGGATGGCCAGGTCGCCGACCTCGAGTACCTCGTCGCTGTAGCGGGCGCCCCGCAGGACCAGGCCGATCAGCTTCATGAGGATGAAGGTGATGAGTGCGGACCAGATGATGACCCACACGGCGGCACGGAACTGCTCCCACAACTGGTGGGCCGAGCCCGTGTAGATCCACCCGTTCACGCTGAAGGGCACGCAGCCCTTGATCGCAGCGCCGGTCATCGGCGTGTTCACCGGACCACAGGGGAACTGGATCATGCCCGGGTCGGCGAAGACGCCGAGCAGCAGGCCACCGAGGAATCCGGCGATACCGTGGGTGTAGATGACGCCGAGGGCGTCGTCCACCTTGGAGAAGGGCTTGACCTTCGAAAGGAAGTTCCAGGCGACCCACACGACGACGGTGCAGATGGCGCCGATGTAGATGGCACCCTGTCCGTTGACCCAGCCTGCACACGGGGTGATCCCGACGAGGCCGCAGATCATGCCGTTCACGCCACCGAGGAATGTCGGCTTCTTCTCCTTCGAGAGCCAGGCGTCCATGGCGATCCACACGATCACACCGGTGGCGGTGGCCAGGTTGGTGTTGACCACGGCTGCGGCGGCATCGGCGCCGGCGTAGTACGGGTCACCACCGTTGAAGCCGTTCCAGCCGAGCCACAGGATGCCGGCGCCGACCGATGCCATCACCAGGTTGTTGGGGATGGCGTGCTGGCGGTCCCGCAGGAGCCGTGGACCGAGGCACCACGCTGCGACGAAGCCGGACACTCCGGCCGACATGTGGATCACGTACCCGCCGGAGTAGTCGAGGGCACCCTCCTGGGCGAAGTAGCCGCCGCCCCAGAGCAGGAAGGCGTTGATGCTGTACACGAAGGTCGACCACAGCGGAACCAGCAGGCACCAGGCGCTGAACTTGATCCGTCCGAGCACGCTACCCATGAAGAGCAGCGGTGTGATGGCCGCGAACACGAACTGGAAGTAGGCCAGAGTCGCGGTCGGGAAGTGGAACGGGATGGCCGTGTTGGCCGCCGACACCGCCTGGTTCTGCAGCCCGGCAGGACTCGTGATCGGACCCGGCTTGCCCCAGAAGTTGTGGAAGAAGTAGCTCAACCCCTTTCCGGTACCGAACTGGGTCTGCACGCCGTCCTTGACGCCACCGCCCCACGAGTTGGCGCCGAAGCCCATCTTGTACTCGTAGAGGAACCAGCAGACCATGACGATCGAGAAGCCGGCGAACATCATCGCCAGGACGTTGACCGCCCACTTCTTCTGCACGAGCGACGCATAGAGCACCGCGAGTGCCGGCAGGCTCATCAAACCGACGAACGTGGCGGCAACCATCTGCCATGTGTTGTCCGCTGGGTTGAGCCAACTGGGATATGGGACCAGAGTTAACGCTGCTGCTAGCACTGCTGGGTGCTCCTCTCCTGAGATGCCTCGTGCGTTGACTGCTTTCCGGCCGCTTCGGTCCCTTCGGACGTGGGCGGCGGTAGCCAAGGCAGGCAGATTCGCTCTGCCGGGTCACACAATGCAGCGTGGGGATTTCGGCACGGTCACTGCAGTGTTACCAACGCGTGAACTGGCCACCTCCGATGCCACCTCCGATGACCGGGCGCGCCGCACCACGGTGAACGTGCAGGTCAGCGCTCCGCGGGCGCCGAGCAACCGGGGCGAGTCCGTAGGCCATCGGCCTCGGCCCTCCAGGCGCCGGTCGGCAGGGCCCGCCCGGAGGGGAGGCGCACCGATCCGATTCAGCCGTCGATGTCGTTCTTGGGTGCCTTCGCCGGCTTGGCCTTCCCGGTGACGGGTGGGGTGTAGCGCTTGTTGGGCTCGGCACGCCGGGTCGGGGCACCGCCGGCGCCCGTTCCGTCGTCGCCCTGGGCGAGCTTCAGCTTCTGCTGGAGCCGGTAGGCCCGCACCAGGTACCACGACCCGAACAGAAGGTACGGGATGCCGAAGCCCCAGAACTTGAGGTTGAAGATCGACAATCCGTACAGCGCCATGGCAATACCCAGGTAGAGCCGCTTGCGGAACCAAGCCGAGGCGAGCATGACCGCCGCCAGCACGAGGAGCGAGAGCGCCAGGATCTGGGTGGCCGACGACGGCTTGGCCGTGTGGGCATTGAGGCTCTGGGAGACGAGCAGGCCGATCGCGCCGGCCAGCGGCGCAGCGATCAGGCCGATGAGCCGTTCCTTGTCATCGGCCCGGGCGATGGCCTCCTCGATCTCCTCGACCGACTGGGGCCCCGGGTCGTCCGTCCGCTCGGTCGAGTCCGCCTTGATGACCGCACGCGTGAAGCGATCCGAGAGCGAGGGTTTGTCCGGGTCGCGGGGCATGCGCCACGGTAGCGCGCTCGGCCGCGACCCCACCACGCCTCGCTCGCGCTCAGGCGCTGCGCCGCCGCCGCTGGAGGACCACCAGCCACGCGGCCCCTCCGGCCCCCGCAAGCAGCAGGAGGCTCGGCACCACGTACACGGTGAGGGACGTGTGCTCCGACCCCACCGTCGACGGCGTCGACAGGAGTGCCGGGTCGCCGGACGACACGAGGCCGGTCACCGACGATCCTACCGGGAGGTTTCCGTTACCGGGGAGTCCCTCGGTGAAGTGCACACCGCCGTAGACGTAGGTGCCGGTGCACTCGTAGCCGGCGGGGCTCTGCCCAGTACCGCCGATCAGGGCCAGGCAACGCGTCACCGTCACCTGGACCGGCACGCCGTGCGCCCTCAGGTCCTCGATCTGCGCGTTCTTCCGGAATCCGGCGACCAGGAGGACCAGGCCCACGGCCACCACCACGGCCACCGCGACCCAGCCCGCCACCCGACCGGCCCGAGCCGTGTCGACCTCGACCCCCGCGCCTCGCAGCGCAGCCACCGGCGGCTCACCGCCTGCGTCGGTGCCCTTGTCCTGCCCGGCCTCGTGAGGGGTCCGGTCGTCGGTCGGAGCCATGTGGCCCATCCGTCCTCTGGTTCGAAGTGGAACGCCGGATCGGACCGGCTGTCGGGTCGTCGATGGTACCAGCGACGCTCCGGCGCGGTCCGTCCTCCCCCGGTCGGCCCATCCCCGTTAGCCTGGAACCATGGCTCCCGGACCCAAGGCGACCGACCTCAAATCCATCTGGCTCTTCTCGGGCTGCTCGGGCTCGGAGCTCCGCAAGATCCGGTCGTCCCTGGACGCCCTGTCGGTGCCGGCCGGAAAGGTCCTGGTGGAGGAGGGCCACATCGGCCAGGAGTTCTTCATCATCGTCGACGGCAAGGCGGCGGTCACCCGCAACGGCAAGAAGGTCGCCACCTTGGAAGCCGGCAGCCACTTCGGCGAGCTGGCCCTGCTGGACCGCAGGCCGCGCTCGGCGTCGGTCGTCTCGGAGACCCCCATGGACGTCCTCGTCATGTCACAGCGCCAGTTCAACGGGCTGCTCGAGTCGGTGCCGACCATCGCCCGCAAGATGCTCTCGGCACTGGCCACCCGCCTGCGCGAGGCGGACGCCAAGGCCTTCGGCTGACCCACGGTCCCCGGGGGCGCCGCAGGCGTCCCCGGGGACTCACTCCTCGCTCGGGGTCTCCTCGGCCGGGGCCGCAGCTGCCGCCGCCGGAGCGCCCACGGTCACCGGCTCACCCATCGACTCCTCGAGCAGCTGGGAAAGGTCCAGCACCCGGACGTCGTCCTCCTTGGCGTTGGCCCGCACCGCGTCGTCCAGCATGATCATGCAGTAGGGGCAGGCGGTGGAGACCACGTCGGCACCCGTGCCGATCGCCTCGGCAGTCCGGTCCATGTTCACCCGGGTACCGATGTTCTCCTCCAGCCACATGCGGGCCCCGCCGGCGCCGCAGCAGAAGCCCTTCTCCCGGCAGCGCTTCATCTCGATCTGCTTGGCGCCGGGGATGGCGTCGATGACCGACCGGGGCTCGTCGAACACCCGGTTGTGCCGGCCGAGGTAGCACGGGTCGTGGTAGGTGACCGAGCCGGCGTAGCCTCCACCCGGGGTGAGCCGACCGGCCTGGACCAGGTGGTCCAGGAGCTGGCTGTGGTGGATGACCTCGAAATTGCCCCCGAGGGCCGGGTACTCGTTGGCCAGCGAGTTGAAGCAGTGCGGGCAGGTGGCGATGACCTTCTTGACCCCGGCGTCGTTGAGGGTCTCGATGTTCTTCATCGCCTGCTCCTGGTACAGGTACTCGTTGCCGAGACGGCGGACCGGGTCGCCGGTGCACGACTCCTTAGCGCCGAGGATGCCGAAGGACACGCCGGCCCGGTGCAGCATGCGCGCCGTGGCCTGTGCGCCCTTGCGGGCCCGCTCGTCGAGGGAGCCGGCGCAACCGACCCAGTACAGGTACTCGATGTCGTCGGGGATCGTCCCGGTGATCACCGGGACCTCGAAGTCGAGCGACGCGGTCCACTCGGTCCGCTTGGAGCCACCGAGTCCCCACGGGTCGCCCTGGTTCTCCACGTTGCGGAGCATGAGCCCGGCCTCGGACGGGAACTCGGACTCCATCAGCACCTGGTAACGGCGCATGTCGATGATCGTGTCGATGTGCTCGATGTCGACCGGACACTGCTCCACGCAGGCGCCGCAGGTGGTGCACGACCACAGCACGTCGGGGTCGATGACGTTGCCGATGAGGCCCTCCACCTCGACGCCGGCCGCCCGGTTCTTCTGGAGCAGCCGGTCGGCGTTGGCGAACATGTTGTCGCGCAGATCCATGATCAGGAGCTTGGGCGAAAGGGGCTTGCCGGTGTTCCAGGCCGGGCACTGTGACTGGCAACGGCCGCACTCGGTGCAGGTGGCCATGTCGAGGAGCTGCTTCCAGGTGAAGTCTTCCATGCGGCCGGCGCCGAAGACCGCTTCGTCGTCGTCGCCGACGTCCTCCATCGTCATGTCCGGGGTGGAGGCCAGCGCGCCGAGGGCACGCGGCCGACGCGACGTTGCGACGTTGATCGGCGCCAGGAAGATGTGGAGGTGCTTCGAGTAGGCCACGAACACCAGGAAGCCCATGATGACGGCCACGTTGACCAGGAGGAACGTGGTCTCGAGGACACTGTTCACGCCGGTGCCGAGCGGTGCGAGCGCCCGGGCCAGGGTGTGGGACGCGAAGGCCCACTGGCCGTAGGGGAAGTAGCCGGTGTTGACCTGGGCGGCCCGGTAGAGCAGCAGCGACGCGATGACGCCGAAGATGGCCAGCAGGACGAGCCAGGCGGCGCCCGTGTGGGACCCGAAGAAGCGGGACCGGCGGTTCTCGCGCTTGGGTGAGTGCTTGACCCGGATGATGATGAAGGTGGCGATCGACAGGAGCACGGCCACGGCGAAGAAGTCCTCGATGAAGCCGATGACGGCGGTGTTTCCGATGAGGGGGATCGAGAACTCGCGGGCGAACAGGTTCCCGAACGCCTCGATGATGGTGAGGATCAGGACGGTGAAGCCCCACATGGTGAAGAAGTGGGCCATGCCCGGCACCGTCCACTGGAGGAGCTTCTTCTGGCCGGCGACCTCGACCAGCTCGGCCTTGAGGCGCGCCGGGATGTCCTTGGCCCTGCTCGGCACGGCGGGCTGGCCGGAGGCGATCAGGCTGCCCAGCCAGTAGAACCGTCGGCCCGCGATGGCGAGCATCACCACGGTGATGCCGAGTCCGAGAACCAGTCTGATGGCCACTACCGTTTCCTCCTAGGAGTTACTGACGGGTAACAAAGGCTAGCCGGGGCCGGGCGGGGCGGGACAATCCGCCGCTCAGGCGCGGAAGTTGTCCGCGTACCGGCTGGGGGTAGGGCCCCACTGGCCCTGGTACTTCGACTTGAGCCCGTCCGACCCGTAGGGCACGTCGGCCGCGGTCGTCATCTGCAGGAAGCTGATCTGGCCGATCTTCATGCCCGGGTACACCGTGATGGGCAGGTTGGCCACGTTGGACAGTTCGAGCGTCAGGTGCCCGTCCCATCCGGCGTCCACGAAGCCGGCGGTCGAGTGGATGAGCAGGCCGAGCCGGCCGAGGGACGACTTGCCCTCGAGGCGGGCGACGAGATCGGCCGGCAGCGACACCTTTTCGGTGGTCGAACCGAGCACGAACTCGCCCGGGTGGAGGATCAGCGGGTCGTCACCGACGTCGACCAGCTCGGTCAGGTCCTCCTGGTCCTCGCGCACGTCGATGACCCGGCTGGTGTGGTTGCGGAAGAGGCGGAAGTAGCGGTCCACGTGGAGGTCGACCGACGACGGCTGGATGCACGACTCGTCGAGAGGGTCGATCTTGATGTGGCCGGCGGCGAGCGCCTCGCGTATAGAGCGGTCGGAGAGAACCATGCCCGACAGACGATAGTGTGTTCTCCTCGTCGCGGGTGTAGCTCAATGGTAGAGCGCCAGCTTCCCAAGCTGGACACGCGGGTTCGATTCCCGTCACCCGCTCTGCGGCGGCCGCGCCGCCGTGCGGTGGGCGCGCGCCGCCACCCATCCGCTCCGGCGATCCGATGTCGTCCTGTGACGGCCCTCCGGCCCCACGTGGCGGCCTGCGCCCCTACCCTGGCTTGCGGCAACCACCGTCCGCGGCGTCCGACGCCGCCAGCACCACGTTCCGGAGCGCCGATGCCCACGCCACTGCCCGACGAACGCCACGTACTCCTTACCCCGCCCGACGCAGCCGAGGTCGCCGTCCTGAGCCGGGGGATCCTGACCGCCGTTACCCCGCCGGGCGGGCTGACCGGCACCCAGCGCCTGCTGCTCGAGTCGCTGTTCACCTCGATGACCGGCTACGCCGCCACGCTCGGCGGCGACCCCATCGACCCCGACGGATTCGGTCGGGCGCTGGCCCACCGCGACCTCGCGTTCCGGACGCGCATCGTGCAGCTCATGGTCCTGCTGGCGCTGGTGGTGCGCCCGCTGCCGCCCGAGCTCAACGTCCGGGTCGCCGCCTACGCCCGCGAGCTGGGCGTGGAGGAGGGGATGCTGGAGGTCGCCGACCGGTTCGCGGACGGCAGCCTCGGCCTGGCCGCCGTCGACTTCGAGCGCAATGGGTACACCTCGGACTGGCACCCCGAGGACGCCCGGGTGCTGCACACGTCTCGGGCGCTGTCGACCGCCTGGGAGGAGACTCCGTCGGACCCGGCCCTGGCGGCGCGGTGGCGGGCCCTGGAGGACCTGGCACCCGGCACCCTCGGCCGGTCGATCACCGACTTCTACCGGGCCCGAGGGTTCGCCTATCCCGGGCTGCCCGGGTCGGCGCCCCCGCTCCTGGCCCAGCACGATTGGGTGCACGTGGTCGCCGACTACGGGACCTCGGTCGAGTCCGAGCTCGAGGTGTTCGCCTTCATCGCCCGGGCCAACGACGACATGCGGGCCTTCTCGCTCCTGGCCATGGTCGTGTCGCTCTTCGAGACCGGGTACCTGCGCACCGGGGCGGGCCTGTTCGAGTACTCCCCCGGGCACCTCTCCGGGTCGGGCATGCCATCACGGGTGGCGGACGCCATGCGGCGGGGGGCGCTGTGCCCCGGCAGCGTCGACTTCCTCCGCACGGACTGGTTCGCGCTGGCCGACCGCACCGTCGACGAGGTCCGGACGCACTTCGGCGTGCCGGCGAAGTCGGGGGCCGCCACCGCCGCCGGCTCGGTCGGTCCGTGGGATCCGGGGGGCATCAGCCCGTTCCAGGTCGGGGCCGGACGGGCCGCTGCCGACGCCGCCGGGCGTGCCTACGACTCGTTCGGCGCCGACGTCGGTCCCGCCGACGGCAGCTGAACCATCCCCACCGCGTCGTGGCCCGGCTCGGGCGACGTGGCGGCTCGCCGGGCCCGGGCCGACTTGTCTACCCTGCGGTGATGTCACCCGACCCGCACCCGTCGACCGCCGAGCTCGGCTACCTGGGGGTGGCGGAGGTGTTGGCCCGTCTCGGGGACGGCAGCCTCACCAGTTCCGACCTCGTCGGGGCCCTGCTCGACCGGATCGCGGCCATCGACGAGCCGTCCGGGCCGGTCGGCCTACGGACGGTGGCCGCGCTGTCCCCCGACGCCCGGGCGGTGGCCGCCGACCGCGACGCCGAGCGGGCCCGGGGCGCGCTGCGCGGTCCGCTGCACGGGGTGCCGGTCATGGTGAAGGACAACATCGAGGTGGCCGGGCTGCCCGGGGCCGCTGGGTCCACCGCCCTGACCGGCCGGCCCACTGGGGACGCGCTCCTGGTCGCCCTGCTGCGCGACGCCGGCGCGATCGTCCTGGCCAGCACCAACCTGTCCGAGTGGGCCAACATCCGATCGGGACGCTCCACCAGCGGCTGGTCGGCAACCGGCGGGCTGGTCGGCAACCCGTGGGCACTCGACCGCAGCCCCGGCGGGTCGTCGTCGGGGTCGGGCGCGGCACTGGCCGCCGGCCTCACCCCGCTGGCCGTCGGCACCGAGACCGACGGCTCCATCGTCTGCCCTGCCTCGGTCAACGGCGTGGTCGGGCTCAAGCCCACCGTCGGGACGGTGCCCACCGGCGGGATCGTCCCCATCAGCGCCAGTCAGGACAGCCCCGGATCGATGGGCCGCAGCGTCGACGACGTGGCCCGGCTCCACGCGGTGCTGGCCGGCGGTGCACCGGAGGACCCGTCCGGTGCGCCCCGCTTCGTCCACGCCGCCAACTGGCGCACCGACCACCCCGCCACGGACGCCGCCGTCGAGCGCTTCGTGGGCGCACTGCGCGACGCCGCCAGCCCGGTGGAGGCGCGGGAGGTGGCGACCCCGGGCCCGGAGGTCGTGGACGACGAGTTCCAGGTGCTGCTGGCCGAGCTGGTCGACGACCTCGGTGCCTATCTGGCGACCCGTCCGGGCGAGGGCGTCCGCTCACTGTCCGACGTGGTCGCCTTCGAGCGGGATCACGCCGACGTGGAGCTGCCCTGGTTCGGCCACGAGCACCTCGTCCAGGCGCTCGGCACCGGGGGACGCGCCGGTGCCGCCTATGCCGGGTGCCGGTCCCGCAACCTCGCCTGGGCGGTCGACACGTGCCTCGCACCGGCGCTGGCGGGCGCCGACGTGCTCGTCGCCCCCGCGTACGGCCCGGCATGGAAGAGCGACCTGGCCGTAGGCGGTCACGCCGGTGCGGTGTCGAGCTGGGTGGCGACACCGGCTGCCATCGCCGGGTGGCCGATCATGAGCGTGCCGATCGGGCTCGTCACCGGGCTGCCCGTCGGCCTGGCGATCGTCGCCCGGCCCGGCGCCGAGGGGATGCTCCTGGCCGCCGCCCGGCGCGTCGAGTCGGTGGCGTCGCTCGTCGCCCCCCTGCCCCGCCCGGCCTGGACCCCGCCCACCCGCGGCTGACGCGGGAACCGACCGGACATCGGGCGGGATCCTCAGGCCTCGGCCGCCGCCTTCAGGTTCGCCAGCGTCCGCTCCATGCCCGCCCGGTTGTGGGCGACACGGTCGGACACCCCGCTGACAGGCCTTCCCAGGGCCTTGACCAGGGCGTTGCGCTCGTCGTCCCACTCCTCGGTGACCAGGCACCCCGTCGACGTCGACTCGAACCGGTAGGTCCACAGGGCCACCTTCATCCCCACCGCGGTGACCCGGAAGGACAGGACCCGTCCACGCTCCGCCTCGACGACGGTCCCCACGGTCTTCCACGACTTCCCGCCCTGGGAATTGGTGCCGGAGAAGGTCGCCCCCGGAACAGCCGACGTCGACCCCTTGCCCCACACCACCGAGTCGTTCTCGGGCGACCACTCCCGCATCCGGGTGAGGTCGGCGACCATGGCCCACACCTGTTCGGCGGGGGCGGCGATCTCGGTCGTGACGTGCACATGGTCAGGCATGGCGCACACCGTAACCCCGCAGGGCGCCGGACTGCGGAGTGCGGAGTGGAGGGCGGGGCTGGCCGGACGCCCGTCCGGCCGTGTGCGCCCCGCACCCGGGATCGGGCGCCGCCGGGCCCGGGAGCGTCCTGTGTCCCCGCCGGATTGGCGGGCAGGGCGGTACCGACCTTCCGACCCACCCCCCACCGGAACCCGACCCTCCCCCGGCCACCGCCTCGTCCACCACCACCGGTGGGTGCCGCCCGCCTACGATCCGGGGGACCCACCGGCGACGGGAGACCTCATGCGGAGTCCAAACCTGGCTACCCGGACCGACTGATGCTCGTCCTGAACCTGACCCTGATCGGGCTCGCCATCACCCTCGAGCCGATCCCGTTCACCGCCTTCGCCCTGGTCCTGGCGTCGGAGCGCGGCACCCACAAGGCGGCGTTCTTCATCGCCGGGTGGATCCTGTCGCTGGCGGTGGTCATCGCCCTGACCCTGGCCGCCACCGGTAACAACCCGCCTGCCCCGAGCACCGCCCCGTCGGTCGCCTCACTGGCGGTCCGGATCGCCATCGGCGTGGTGCTCCTGGTCGTGGCACTGCACCGGCGCCGCATCAAGGGCCGACCGAAGAAGCAGAAGGACCCGCCCAAGTGGCAGACGGGGGTGGACTCGATGTCACCGTGGTTCGCGTCTGTGCTCGCACCGCTGGTGCAGCCGTGGGGGCTGATCGCCGCCGGGGCCGCCGTGATCGTGGACGCCAAGCTCGACTCGTGGCAGAGCGCGCTGGCCTTCGTCTACTTCCTGCTGCTGTCGGTGGGCACCTACCTGGCCGTCGAGATCTACGCCCTGGCCCGGCCGCAGCGCACCCGGGAGCTGATCGCGTCGTCGCGGGCGTGGATCGCCGACCACACCGACCAGGTGATCATCATCCTGTCGCTGGTCCTGGGGGTCTGGCTGATCGCCGACAGCGTCTACCTGCTGGCCAGCTGACGACGCCGGTCCTCAGGACCCGGGCCTCATCCGCTCCAGGGTCTCCCCCATCTGGCGGTGGACCAGGTCGACGGCCTGGAGCGGCCGGATCATCACCCGGAACTCCACGATTCGCCCAGCCTCGTTGCACCGGATGATGTCGACCCCGTTGACGTACTTCCCCTCGATGCTCGTCTCGAATTCGAGGACTGCCGTGTCGCCGGCGAGCACCTTCTTCGTGTAGCGGAACGCCGTCGGGGTGCCTGTCGGCGCGTCGGCCCCGGGGCGGTCGGCGTCGGCACCCGCCGCCGCGTCGCCGGGAAGCGCCTGGGCGGCGGCCTGCAGGTAGAGGGTGGTGACCGCCTTGCCCCGCTGGGGGGAGTAGACGATCGGCGAGTAGAAGACCACGTCGTCGTCGAGCAGCGTGTCGAGGCCCCCGGGCAGCTCGCCCTTCAGGTACCGGTGCCACCGGTCGACGACGTCCTCGATCACTGGGTCCCCCGTTCCGGCGCTGCGGCTCCGCAGCCACCGGCAGAACGTACCCCACGCGACCGGTCCCCGCCCCTGGCGGAAGGGGCCGGCAGTAGCGACCCGGGGGGGCGACCACTACGGTGTCGCCACACGACCCGCACACCGGAAGAAGGCAGATGGCGAAGCAGATACCGTTGGTCGACTACTTGCTGCTTGGGGAGCACCCGCACCTCGTCGCCCACGAGTGCACCTCGTGCGGTGCCCGGTTCTTCGACCGCCGCAACGCCTGCGCCTCGTGCGGGCTGACCGAGTTCGCCGTCGTCGACCTCCCCACCGAGGGCGAGGTCCGGGCGTTCACGATCGTGGCGTTCGCGGCGCCGGGCATCCCGACACCGTTCGTCGCCGCCATGGTCGACTGCGGGGGGACCAGCGTGCGTGCGAACCTGATCAACGTCCCCCCGGATCCCGAGCACGTGTCGCTCGGGATGCAGGTCCGACTGGCCACCGAGGTCGTCGGGACGGACGACGAAGGCACCGAGGCGATCGGGTTCGGGTTCGAGCCCAAGGAGGGATGACGATGGCATCCGACGACCTGTGGATCCTCGGGATCCACATGACGAAGTTCGGCAAGCACCCCGACAAGGACATGGTCGACCTGGCCTCCGAGGCGGTGCTCGGCGCACTGGCCGACGGCGGGGTGACCATGTCGGACATGGGCGTGATCGCCGCCGGCAGCCTCATGGCGGCCAGCGCCGGCATCGGCCAGCAGCTCCAGAAGCAGCTGGGACAGACCGGGGTCCCCGTGTACAACGTGGCCAACGCCTGTGCCACCGGGGCCACCGCCCTGCGGGTGGCAATGATGGCCATCAAGTCCGGGGAGGCCGACTTCGGCCTGGCCTTCGGGGTCGAGAAGCTGGCCGGGGCCGGACTCCTGACCGGAGGGAGCCGCAAGGACGACTCGGGCGTCTTCACCCCGTCGGGCCGCTATGGGGCGGTCGCCCCCATCGACGGGCGGATCGGGACCGAGATCATGCCGGGCGTCTTCGCCCAGATCGGCATGGAGTACGGGCACCGCTACGGAGGCACCAGCTTCGAGCTGTTCGCCCGCATCAGCGAGAAGAACCACGCCCACTCGACGTTGAACCCGCTGGCCGCCTACTCCAAGCGGATGACGTTGGAGGAGATCATGAGCGACTTCATGGTCGCCTACCCCAACACCCGGCCCATGTGCTCGGCCAACTGCGACGGCGCCGCCGCCGCAGTGGTGGTGAGCGGCGCCAAGCTGCGCACGCTCTCGTTGGAACAGCAGAGGCGGGCCGTCAGGGTCAGTGCGTCGGTGCTGACGACCGATCCGTGGGAGGAGTCGTGCCAGATCCTCCCCGACGTCAACACCCTCACCCGCAATGCCGCCACACTCGCCTACGAGCAGGCGGGGATCGGGCCGTCCGACCTAGACCTGGTGGAGCTGCACGACTGCTTCGCCACCGCCGAGCTCGTCCACTACGACAACCTGATGCTGTGCGAACAGGGGGGTGCCGTCGACTTCTTCGAGTCGGGGGCCCCATGGCGCGACGGCGCCATGCCGGTCAACGTGTCCGGCGGGCTGGAGTCGAAGGGTCACCCCATCGGGGCCACGGGCATCGCCAACGTGTGGGAGGTGACCACCCACCTTCGCGGCGAGGCGGGACCGCGCCAGATCGAGGGGGCAACCGTTGGCCTCACCCACGTGATCGGCCTCGGCTCGGCCTGCGGGGTGCACATCCTGGAGAAGTCGGCAGCCTGACCCGCCGGCCGGCGCCGATCCGGGCGGGACCCGCCACCCGGACGCGCTCAGCCCAAGGCCGGCGCCGGAAGCGACTCCAGGACCGAGGTCGCCCACTCGCGGGCCCGGGCGGTCTCGCCGTCGAACAGCACGTTGTGCCTGTCGACGAGGAAGCTCCGGGGGGCGGCCACCTCGGTGAACCCGTGGTGCCGGAGCCGGCGGCTGATGCCCAGCGATGCCCGGCCGGTCAGGACCTCGGGACCGTCGAGCCGGGTGTCGAAGGCCGCCGCCCGCGTCCCGTGGGCCCGGTCGACCCGGTGGAACCACTCGCGGAGGCCCGGGCCGGCGGCATCGAGCCCCGGCGGGCGCTCCTCCCCCGCCGCTGCACCGGCCGAAGCGGCCGCGTCGGCCCCACCGCTCTGCCGGGTGGCCCGGTGGGACATGCCGTGCACATGGGTGGGCCCGCCGATCAGCACGAGGTCGGCGCCCATCGTCACCCCGGCTCCGGCCTCCTCGGCCGCCACCAGATCGACGTCGCCGTACTCCCGTGCCACCGATGCCAACTCCTCGGCCACCCTCCGGGTGTTGCCGTACAGGGACTCGTAGATGATCACCGTCCGCATGCCGACCACCTCCTCGCTCCCATCGTGCGAGTGCGACGGGGGCGGACGGTAGAGGAGAACGTCACCGACGTCGCCCGGCTCAGCCGGTGACGAGGGCGCCGAAGACCAGGCCCCCGAAGGCGAGCACCAGCGTGCCCCCGGTCATCAGCCCGAACGCGTGCCGTCCGGTCATGCCGTGCGGCTCCATCGACAGCTCGAGCCGACGCGAGCTGCGCATGCCGGCCAGCCACACCAGCGCTCCGATCGCCACGAGCACCAGGGCGACGACACCGGTCGCCCCATGGAGGGTCCACACCCGGCGGGCCAGGACCCCCACCGCCACCACCACGGCCAGACCGCTGCGCCCCCACGCCAGCTGGGTGCGCTCGGGGGCGAGTCCGTCGTCCCGGTCGGGGCCGGGGACGGTGTCGGCGGGCACGACGGGCGCGCCTACTTGGAGCCGAGGACGGCCAGGACCACGGCGATCACCGAGATGACGCCGATCCCGATGGAGAGGACCAGCGTCATCGGCGACGACGGAAGGGGCCGGCGGTGGCGCATCGCCTGCTCGTTGGCCTTCCACTGGCGGTAGCTGGTGAGGGCGACGAGCGCGCCGAGCGCGACGAGCGGCACGCCGAGGATCCGGCGCCCGCCGGTGATGTGGAACTCGGGCAGCAGCTGGGTGGCGGCCACACCGGTGGCGACCAGGGCCAGAGCCGTGCGGTTCCACGCCAAGAACGTCCGCTCGTTGGCGTACGTGAAGCGGACGTCCGGCTCGACCTCTTCCGGCTCCTCGGCATCCGTGACCGGTGGACCCCCGGGGTCCTCGCTCACGGGGTCCTCGCTCATCGTCGCTCCACCCGTCGCAGCCTACCGCCCTGCCGGGGCCAACTCGATGGTGGTCAGGTCCTCGGCCAGGACGACCGTGCCACCGAACGACCCCGACGCCTGGTCGATCCACTCCTGTCCGGCACCGGGCTGGACGGGCGGGACCATGTGGGTGAGGACCAGGGTGCCCACGCCGGCCCGCTCGGCGGTGGCAGCGGCATCCGGCACGGCCGAGTGGTAGTCGAGGACGTCGAGCAGCCGCGGCAGCCCGAGCGCCTCGATCTGGTCACGGCGCACGACGGTGTGGACGAGGACGTCGGCGCCGGCGGCCAGGCGGTCGAGCCCCTCGCACGGGACCGTGTCGCCGGCGATGACCACGGAGCGTCCCCCGTCCTCCACCCGGTACCCGACGGTCGGGTGGACCGGCGCGTGGTCGGTGGGGGCGGCGAGCACCCGCACGTCGCCCTCCTCGAAGACCACACCCTCGGTCACGTCGGCGGCGACGGTGTCGGGGCGCCAGTCGAGGTCGTCGTGGTGGGCGAGGCGGTAACCCATGTCGAGCTCGAGCATCGACTCGGTCGCCGCCACGAGGCCCGCCGTCCCGACCGGGCCGACGACCGTGAGCGGGGCGGGGGTGAACGACATCGCCCACCGGGTGGTGATGACGTCGTTGAGGTCGGTGGTGTGGTCGCTGTGGAGGTGGGTGAGGAACACCGCCCGGAACGCCACCGCGCCCGAGAGCTGGCTCGCCGCCCGCAGGAGCACCCCGCGCCCCGCATCGAACAGGAGGTCGCCGACGGACGTGCGCACCAGGGTCGACGGTCCGGCCCGGTCCGCTGCCGGTACCGGACTTCCGGTCCCCAAGGTCACTACCTGCATGTCCTCGACTCCTCGCATCTCGTGGGGCACGCTTCTGACAGAGTGTATGACAGTAGAGGTCCGGAGCGCATCGGCCGGGAGCGCCCGGAGCAGGACGACCTCGGTAGCCTGACCGGGTGCCGTTCTCCGAGGAACGGGGTCGGCCCGGACGGCCCGACCCTGCGGGTCGAGGACGTGGACCAGGGGTACGGTGCCGGGCCGAGGGCCTGGGCCTACCCGACCCGGACGGCGACCGTCCGCGCCTGACCATGCGGAGGAGCACCATGACCGCCATCGAGGAGCTGGGGGCACGGGTCGACGACCTGGCCCGACGCGTGGACGCCGCCGAGTCGGTGCTCGCGCTGCACGAGCTGAAGTCCCGGTACGCGGGCCTGGTCGACGCACGGTTCGCCCGTGGGACGGTCGTCCCCCGGAGCCGGCTCGACGAGCTGGCGGCCGCAACCGCCGCCCTGTTCACCGAGGACGGGGTGTGGGACGGGGGGCCGGCGCTCGGTGTCGCCCGGGGCCGGGCCGAGATCGCCGCCCGGCTGGCCGAGCCGACGCTCGTCTTCTCGCGGCACCTCTTCGTGCAGCCCCGGCTGACGGTCGACGGCGACCGGGCGGTGGGGCGCTGGGAGCTGCTGTGCCCGTGCACGGGGACCGACGGCCGGCACCGGTGGATGTCCGGGTGGGAGGAGGACACCTACGCCCGGGTCGACGGGAGCTGGCTGCACGCCTCGATGGCCCTGACCGCCGTCTTCGTCGCACCCGCCGGTACGGACTGGTCCCGCATCCTGGCCTGAGCGCGCCGGACCCCGCCCGTAGGCGGGGTCCGTTGGGGGTTGCGCCGGGCGGTCCCGCCGTCGGCGGGACTCCCGTGGGGGGGATCAGGCCGGGGGTCCTACCGCCAGCGTCACCGACGACGTGTGCGAGGCACCCGACTGGTCGGTCCACTGCAGGTGGATGACGTCGCCCGGATGGTGGGCGCCGAGGGCGGTGCTCAGGTCGGTCGAGTTGTTGACCGGGGTGCTGTCCAGCCCGGTGATCGAGTCACCCTGGACCAGCCCGGCACCCGCACCGGGCGAACCGGGGAGCGTCCCGTCGACCACCGCGCCGTTGGCGACACCCTGCGACGATCCGCCCGACGTGGCACTCGAGTCTTGGACCTGGATCCCGAGGAACCCGGTGGCCCCGATGTGGATCGTCGAGCTGGCCCGGCCGGCCTCGATGCTGCGCGCCACGGACAGCGCGGTCGAGATCGGGATCGCATAGGCCTGCGACACACCGCTGGCCGCCGAGGAGCCGGAGGATGCCGCGGTGTCCATACCGATCACCTCGCCGCTGGCGTTGACCAGTGCCCCGCCCGAGTCGCCGGGCTGGATGTTGCAGTTCGTCTCGATCAGCCCCGTGAGGTTCTCGGAGTTGCCGCCGCCGCTGTCGCTGGCGGTGATCGACTGGTTGAGCGAGGTCACCGATCCGCCGGCCGAGCTCGGGGTGCCGCCGGCGCCGCCGGCATTGCCGACGCCGACCACACCCTGTCCCACGGTGGCTGCGCCCTTGGCGATCGACGCCGTCGGCAGCCCGCTGGCGCCGACCAGCTGGATCACCGCGATGTCGCCGGTGCGGTCGTAGCCCACGACGTTGGCCTTGTAGGTCTGGCCGTTCCCGATGTCGGTCACACTGATGCTGGTGGCGCCGTCGATGACGTGGTTGTTGGTCAGGACCTCACCGTTCGGGGTCAGGACGATGCCGGTGCCCGCCGCCTGCTCGTTCTGGTAGCTGAGGTTGGTGTTGATGTCGACCAGGGCCGGCGAGATCCTGGCGGCGACGCCGGAGATGTTCGAGGGTGCGCCGGCGCCGGTGGTCGAGCCACCCGACGTCCCGGAGCCCGAGCCACCGAGGTTGCCCGAACCGAACGGGAAGCTGCCGTTGCCGGTGCCGGTGCCGGAGCCGGTGCTCGGGTTGGACGCCGTGGCCGAGGTGGTGTCGGTCGGCCAGGTGGCGTGCCCGATGCCGGCCCCGAGGAGCAGTGCCAGCACGGCCACCAGCGAGGCGACGACGGCCACCTGGCCCTTGTGGCTCTTCGGCGCCGCCGGGGGCGCGAGCGGGGGGGCCGGGTAGTAGCCGTAGGGGGAGGGTGGCCAGGTGGTCGGCGGCTGACCGCCACCCACACCGGCACCCCATCCACCGGGTGCCGGGACGGGTGCGGGACCGGACGGGCCCCAGCCCGGGGCGGGCGCCGCACCCCAGGTGCCGGGCGCGGGCACCGGGGCCCAGGTCGGCTCGGGGGCCGGCTGGCCGCCCGACGGATAGACCTCGGCGCCCGGTACGACGGCCTGTCCCGGGTAGGGCGGCTGCATCGGAGGCTGCGCGTACGGCACGGGCTGGGTCAGGGGGTGCTGCCGGGTCGGGTTCGGGTCGGGGTCGACCGGCGGCCAGGCGGCCGTCGGGACGTCCCGGCCGGAGGTCGGCTCCTCGGCGGGTCCCTGCTGCGGGTCCGGGTACTCGTTCATCGCGTCCTGCCTTCGGGTTGGGAGACCTTGTGTGCTCCGGCCAGCGCGTGCGCCGACCCGAGCGTTGTGCTGCGGGCCATCGGATCGGGTGGACGCCCGGTGCGGCTGCGTCACCAGACCATTCGACTCTCCGACCGTAAATCCAGTTTGAGCGGAACATAGGAATTCCGTAAGGAACCGTGGACCGAGGCCCCGTTCCAACCGTTCCCGGCGGAGGGTGGTGGGCGACACCGGGCGGCGCCGACGTGGAACGTGGTCAGCGCGACGGGGCCGTCACGGTGACCACGTCACCGTCCACCTCCGCCCTCCACCCGTCGAAGACGAACCCTCCGACACCGTCGAGACCGTCGTCGAGCAGCACCCTGGCGAGGCGGCCCTTGGCCGACTTCGCCCCGTGACCGACGGCCCGGGCCCCGTCGGCCGCCACGAACCGCACCCGCACCACCCGGCCGACACGTGCGAGCGCGGCCAGGTCGACCGCGTGGGCGTGCTCGGCCGGCAGGAGGTCGACCACCGTCCGCCCGGCCGTCCGGCGCGCCAGTGCCGCCGTCACCTCCGGGCGCCAGAAGGTGGAGAGCCGACCCAGGCGTCCCAGGCTGACCATCAGCTTCAGCCGGTGGTCGGCGACCGGATCGGCCGCTGTCGTCAGGCCGTAGAGGCCCGACGGCACCAGCACCCGCCGGCGGGCACCCGGGGAAAGCGTGGCCGGTTCGAGTGCGGCCCACACCACCCCGGTGTACCGCTTCCACGCCGGCAGGACCGGCGCCGTGCCGGCGACCAGCGCGTCGGTGGCGGCCAGGGCTCGGGTGAGCAGCTCGCCCCGGACGCCCAGTACCCGGTCCTGCACGGCGGGCCGGCGTGATCGCAGCACCCGTTCGAGCTCGGCCAGCACCCCCGCCCGCGGGCCGGCCAGCTCGTCGGCGAAGGCGTCGGGCCGACCGACCGGCCGGCCCCCGTCAGCCTTGGCTTCGGACGGGGGGAGCAGCAGCAGGGGCGGGCGGGGCACGGGAGAGGACGGTAGCGGTGGGGGCGACGGGCCGAACCGGTGGGTTCAGCGCGACAGCTCGCGGACGCCGTAGCCGGGCGGGGCGGCGGCCAGGATCGCCTCGAGGGCGTCGGCGCGGAGCAGCCCCGCCTGGGTGCCGACCTGCTGGACGGCCCGCATGGAGTTGACCGGGGCCCGGAGCATGGCCTCCTCCAACGTGCGTCCGGACGCCACGGCGGCCACCAGTGCCGCGGCGAAGGCGTCGCCGGCGCCCGTCCGGTCGACCACCGGAGCGTCGTCGGGGAATACCGGCACCTCGAGGTAGCGGGTCCCGTCGCTCCCGAAGGCACCTGCCGAGCCGTCGGTGACGACCACCCGCTCGGGCCCGAGTGCCAGCATGCCGTCGAGGAGGACGGCGGGCGCCTCGTCCGGGGAGACCCCGGTGAGCATGGCGGCCTCCTCGCGGTTGCACACGACGAGCGCGGCTCGGCGGTAGTGGCGGGCCAGCGCCCGAGCGCCACGGGCGATCTGCAGGGTGCCCGGCTCGAAGGCCAGCGACACCTGGGGGTTGGCGTCGAGCCAATCGGCGATCTGGTGCTCGTAGGCACTGGCATCGCGTCCGACGGAGGAGAGGAACAGCCACGACGGGACGTCGGCCGGGCGAAGGTAGGGCCAGTGGCAGTCGTGCTGCTCGTGGTGGACGAGGATCGTGCGCTCGTGCCCGACCCGGAGGACGAAGTTCCGGTTGGTCGGCACCAGCGGGTCGAGACGCACGAACCGCGAGTCCACCCCTTCGTCGTGCAGGGCGTCGACCGCCTCGCGCCCGGCCCGGTCGGCACCGGCGTAGGCCACGAGCGCCACCCGCAGGCCCAACCGGGAGCAGGCCACGGCCACGTTGGCCGAGTTGCCGCCGGCAGCCACCGTCGAGGTGACGTCGCAGGCCACCTTGGCGCCGAAAGGCAGCACGAGGCGCCGCCCGGGCGCCCCGGACTCGACGACGGCGTCGACCTCGGACACGGTCAGGTACACGTCGACAGCCACGTCGCCGACACACACGAGGTCGAAGCGGTCTCCGACGGGCGCGGACGGGGTCACGCTGCGGGCTCCGGCACCCAGTCGGGGTCGATCTCGAGGAACCGGAGCGCCAGTGCCTCCAGGCAGATCCCGAAGTACGTCCACTCCTGGGGACCGCCGTCACGCGAGGTGGGCCGCACCACCAGCGCCAGGTCGGGGTCGCCGCCCTGGCGGAGTGCGCTGCCCTCGACCATGGCACTGATCGCCGCGGTGTAGTGGCGCAGGGTCAGGGGGGCCCGGACCCGGAGACCCAGGTGGGCACAGATGGCGGCCAGGAGCTGCTCCCAGACGTCGGCCGCCGCATCGAGCCCCGCAGCCAGCGCCTCGCGCAGGTGCCGGCGGTCGTCGACAGGATCCGTCGTGAGCGCCAGGACCCAGACCCCGACCCACAGCGACCAGTCACGCGTCTCCAGCCGGGCCCGGATACCGGCCTCGCCCCCGACCCGGGCCATCTCCCGGAGCGTCCACATCCGTCCCGTGGGCGATGACAGGTCGGCCTGCCCGAGGAGCGGTGCCAGTGCCCGGGACGTGGCCGCGATCTCGCCGGCCGATTCCGCCGTCGAGGCCACGGCCACCAGGACGTCCATCTGGTAGTCCACCTGGTTCTCCCAGACCCTGCGGATGACCGAGGCGTTGGTGAGCCGGACGCCGGTGGTCGCCTCGACGTGCTCGAACACCCGCTTGAACGTGAGCGTGCCCGCACCGATGCTCAGGCCCTCCTCCTCCAGGATGGACCGGCCGGCGCCGATCAGCAGGGCGCGCAGCTCCTCGCGGGTGCGCCTCGTCCGCGGTGTCTGGGGGGCGTCAGCCACCGCCCCATCGTCGCAGACCGCGGCAGGGGTCGTGTCAGACCCCGTCGGCGGAGCCCGTCCACCCGGGGTCCGGCTCCAGGTACTGGTGCGCCAGGGCCTCCAGGCCGACCGCGAACAGGGTCCACTCCTGCACCGCCCCACCCGGTCCGGTCGGCCGGAGGATGACGGCGGCCTCGTGCTCGGTCCCCCCGCGCAGTGCGCAGCCCTCGACCAGGGCCCCCACCGAGACGGTGAGCTGGCGCAAGGTGAACGGTTCCCGCATGCGGAGTCCCAGTGCACCGACCATGGTGCCGTGGAGACCCATCCACCGTTCGGTGGCGGCCTCGTAGCCGTCGAGCAGGGCCTGGCGGAGCCGGTCGACCCGTTCCGACGGGGTGCCGGTGACGCCCAGCACCCACACGCCGACCCACAGCGACCAGCTCCGCGAGTCCACGAGCGCCTGCAGGCTGGCTGCGCCGCCCACCCGGCACATCTCCGACAGTCCGCGGAGCCGTCCCTGCGGGGTCGACCGGTCGATCGACCCGAGCAGCGCCAGGAGCGCGTCGGCAGCTGCGCCCCCCTCGTCACCGGCGTCGCCGGCCAGGGCCACCGCCATCAGCACGGCGTCCTGGAAATCGGCCTGGTTCTCCCACACCCGGCGGATGACCGAAGCGTTGGACAGCCGGACACCGGTGGCCGACTCCACCCGGTCGAACACCCTCTTGAAGGTGAGGTCCCCGGCACCGACGCCGAGGCCCTGGTCGGCCAGGAGGGCCAGCCCCGCCTCCATCATCAGGGCACGGATCTCCTCTCGGGAACGGCGGGCCGGGCGACCGGCGGGGGGTGCGGTGCGCACCTCCCCATCGTCTCAGATCACGGGCACCGGAGCGGGACGGGCATGCGTCGGTCGCCCTTCGGGTGCCGGACGCAACACCTATTGCAATCACCAGTTGCAAAAGCGGTGTCCAGCGAGCAGACTGTCCTCCGTGGGTGGCGGATTCACCCCCGGGGACCGGCGGATCCCCGGGGAGTTGCGGGGACGGCGGGCATCCGGTGCGGAACGGATGCCCGCGCCTGTTCAGCGTGAGGCGGAATCGGTGGACACCTGTCGCCCTGCCCGTCGGAGCCACGCGTTGCCGTCGCCGTCGTGCCGGCCTCGTGGTGGCTGACCCGGCACGGCATCGGCCGGCAGCTGGCCCTCCTGCGACGAGTGGCGCCGGCCGGCGCAGGTACCGTGCCGGTCCGGGGCCGATGTGTGGACAGCGACCCGTCGAGTATCTATCGTCAGTCGTATTGACAGATGATGCGCGGCGGGCGCCGGCGGACGCCGCCGACGCCCCGAACAGGTGAGGACGTCCCCATGGAGCAGCTCGAGCCGTTCGACGGCCTGATCGCACGGACCCAGGTCGAGTCCGAGCCGTGGTGGCCGGTCCCGGCCCACCCCGGCGGGTCCGCCCCCGACGTGGTCGTCATCCTGCTCGACGACACCGGGTTCTCCCACTTCGGCTGCTACGGATCGGACCTGACCACCCCGAACATCGACGCCCTTGCCGCTGGGGGGCTCCGCTACTCGAACTTCCACGTGACCCCCCTGTGCTCGCCCACCCGTGCCGCCCTGCTCACCGGGCGCAACCACCACACCGTCGGCATGCGGGCCATCTCCAACTTCGACAGCGGCTACCCCCACATGCGCGGGGCCATCACCGACCACGCCACGACGATGGCCGAGGTGCTGCGCGACGAGGGATACGCCACGTTCGCGGTGGGCAAGTGGCACCTGTGCGCCATGGAGAACGCCTCGGCGGCCGGACCCTACGACCAGTGGCCCTGCCAGCGCGGGTTCGACCGCTTCTACGGGTTCCTGGAGGGTGAGACGGACCAGTTCTCGCCCGACCTCGTCTACGACAACCACCGGGTCGAGCCGCCGGCCTCACCCGAGGACGGCTACCACCTGAGCGAGGACCTGGTCGACCACGCCATCGCCTTCATCCACGACTCGGTGTCGATCCGCCCCGACCGGCCGTTCTTCACCTATCTGGCGTTCGGCGCCATGCACGCACCCCACCAGGCCCCGGCCGAGTACCTGGAGAAGTACCGGGGCCGGTTCGACGAGGGATGGGACCTGGCCCGCGCGCGTTGGTTCACCCACCAGATCGAGCTGGGCCTGCTCCCCCCCGACACCGAGCTTGCGCCCCGCAACCCCGGCGTCGAGCCCTGGGACTCGCTCCCCGAGAACCAGAGGCGCCTGGCCGCCCGCCTCCAGGAGGCCTTCGCGGCGTTCCTCGAGCACACCGACGCCCAGATCGGCCGGCTCGTCGCCGACCTCGAGCGCCTCGGGCGGCTCGACAACACGCTCCTGCTGGTGCTCTCGGACAACGGGGCCAGCCAGGAAGGTGGCCCGTTCGGCATCCTGCACGAGATGAAGTACTTCAACATGCTGCTCGAGACCCCGGACGAGGCCGTCGAACGACTGGACGACATCGGCGGGCCCCACAGCCACGCGAACTACCCGTGGGGCTGGGCCCAGGCCGGCAACACCCCTTTCAAGTGGTACAAGCAGAACACCCACGAGGGCGGGGTCCACGTGCCGCTGATCGTCCACTGGCCGGCCGGCGTGGCCGACGCCGGCGCCGTGCGCGACCAGTTCCACCACGTCAACGACGTTGCCCCCACCGTCTACGACCTGTTGGGGATCTCCGCCCCCGAGGTCTACCGGGGCCGCACCCAGCTCCCCGTCAGCGGGCAGTCGATGCGGTACACCTTCGACGACCCCGACGCGCCGACCACCAAGCGGGCCCAGTACTACGAGATGTTCGGGCACCGTGCGATCGTCGCCGACGGATGGAAGGCGGTCACCCGCCACAACGCCGGCACGCCGTTCGACGACGACACGTGGGAGCTCTACCACTACGACATCGACCGCTCGGAGTGCCACGACCTGGCCGGCGAGCAGCCCGAGAAGCTGGCCGAGCTCGTCGCCCTGTGGTGGGAGGAGGCCGAGGACCAGGGGGTGCTGCCCCTCGACGACCGGTCCATCGAGCTCTTCTTCACCCGGTACCGCGACCGCTCGGTGCACCCGACCGACCGCCGCTACACGTACTACCCCCCGATGGCGCCGCTGCCGGCCCAGGTGGCCCCGGGCATGGGGGGCAAAGGCTTCGACCTGGCGGCCACCATCGACCGGCCGGCCGGTGCCGCGGGTGTGCTGTTCGCGACCGGCACCGAGAACTCGGGCCTCAGCGTGTTCGTCCAGGGGGACCGCCTGGTGTTCGACTACAACTGCTTCAACGACCACCACGTCGTGGAGTCGGCGGCGGAGGTTCCGGTCGGGCCGTCGGTGGTCGGGGTGCGGTTCCGGCGCGAGGGGGCGGGTGCGACCGCAGTCCTCTTCATCGACGGCGTGGCGTGCGGTGAGCTGTCGCTCCCGTTCGCCATGCACATCATCTCCAGTGTGGGCCCCAGCGTCGGCTACGACCACGGCAGCCCGGTCAGCGAGCGCTACTCGGGGCACTTCCCCTTCGAGGGGACCCTCCACAAGGTCGACATCGCCGTCGTCCACAAGGGCCACGAGTCGCCCGACGTGCTCGAGAGCCAGCAGCGCGCGGCCATGGCCCAGCAGTAGTCCCGGGCGCCCGCCAGCCGGACCCGTCAGGCCGTGAACCGGGCCGATGCGCCGGCGTCGACGTCGATGACCGACCCGGTGATGTGGCGTGCCCCGTCCGAGCACAGGAACAGCACGGCGGCCGTCACCTCCTCGGGCTCGAGCCACGGCACCGGTTGCACGTGCAGCGAGGCCATCACCGGTGCCACGTCCTCACGGGTCGGCCGAGGGAGGTCGGGTCGCATGAGCGTGTACAGCATCTCGTTGTGGATCATGTCGGTCGAGATGTTCCCGGGGGCGACCACATTGGCCGTCACCCCGAAGTGGGCCATCTCGTGGGCCACCGACTTGGTCAGACCGATGACCCCCCACTTCGACGCGCAGTAGGCCGGGATCAGCGGGTTGGCCGACCGGCCCATCATCGAGGAGATCCCGATGATGCGGCCCCAACGGCCGCGGCGCATGTGCGGCGCCACCGCCCGCATGGCGTTGAACACCCCGGTGAGGTTGGTGTCCACCGTCTCGGACCATCCGGCAGCGTCCAGGTCGAAGATCGACCCCAGGGTCGACACCCCGGCATTGGCCACCAAGATGTCCACCGACCCGAGCTCCCCGACGACCCCGTCCACGAAGGCCACCATGGCGTCGAGGTCCCGCACGTCGGCGGTGGCGGAGACGCAGCGACCCCCCTCGGCCTCGACCAGGCGGACCGTCTCGGCCAGGTCCTCGGTGGTGCCCAGGGGGTAGGTGACGGTGCCCAGGTCGGCGCACCGGTCCACCAGCGCGATGTCGGCTCCCTCGCGGGCCAGCGCGACGGCGTGGCTGCGGCCCTGGCCCCGCGCACCACCCGTGATGAGGGCGACCCGCCCGGCGAACTGCCCGACCGGCGACGATCCCGACGCTGCATGCTCCGACATGTGGCTCCCCCTTCGCTGATGCCCGGCCGGTCCCGCCCATCGGCCGCAGGGACTCGCCCCCGGAACCGGGATACTAGGTCGTGCGGGCTGCCCGGCCCCAGGTCGCCAGCACGTGGCGGTACCGCCGGTCCCATGCCGCATAGGCCACGCGCAGCCTGCGGCCCGGCCAGTCGGCCGGCAGCAGCCCGGGGGGCAGTAGCGGGTCCGCCTGCAGGTGGCGCAGCACGGCCGCGGACAGCGTGAAGCCCGGGACCAGGTCGTCGGGTCCCCGGGTCGGGCAGGCCGCCAGTCGCTCGGCCAGGGCACCGGCGCCGGCGGCCCACCCTCCGAGGTCCCACAGGCACGCGGTCAGCAGCACCGGGTCACCCGCGGGCTCGGCGAGGTACATCGCGAGGTCGGGGTCGTCGCCCGGATCGGGATGCAGGTCGAGGTTGTCCGGCCGCAGCCACACCCCCTCGCGCTGTTCGGCCAGGCGGGCCAGCGACAGCCGGCGGCGCCGGGCGGCGCGCTGCCCGGCGGAGCTGCCGGTCGCGGTCACCACGACGAGTCGCCACCCACCGCCCCATGACCGCGTGCGCCCGACCCGGCTGTCCTCCTGGCGGCTGCGTCGCTCGAGCAGGCGCCCGTCCAGCCGGTACCGGCCGGCGCCGTCGGTGGCCGCCTCCCCGGCCGCCACCATCCGGCTGAGGGCGACCCGGGCCCGGTTCGGGTTGATGTCGAACAGGCCGGCCAGGTGCACCAGGTGGGACACCGGGAGTTCGGGCGGGTCCTCTCCGAGCAGGGCGCTGGCCAGGACCGACCGCGCCGTCAGGGCCGACCCGGCGTCGAGGGGCGCCGACGCGGTCGGGGCCGACGGGCCGGCCGCAGGTCCGCCGGGCATTACGTGATTGCACCAGTTGTCATACAGAAGTAACATACCCGGGATGGCGCCCACCATGGTGGCCGACCCGGCCGCCCGCCCCGACGTACTGCCCACCGACCGGCTCCAGGCCAACGGCATGGCCCGGCCCGAGCTGCGGGCCGAGCTGCGCCGAATCGACGACACGCGCAACGCACGGACCGTGGCAGCCGTGTGGCTCGGGGTGGCCGTACTGATCGGTGGCGCCGTAGGGGTGGACCGGTGGTGGTCCTACCTGGTCGCCTTCGTCCTCATGGGGCCGATGTACGCCCGGTTCGCCATCCTCATGCACGAGGCGGCGCACAAGCTCCTGTTCACCGACAAGCGGGTCAACGACTGGGTGGGGACCTGGCTCGTCGCCTACCCGACGTGGACCCCCATCGGGCTCTACCGGCGCGGGCACTTCCCCCCACCACAAGGAGGAGTTCGGGCCGAACGAGCCCGACATCGCCTTCTACGGCGGCTACCCGTGCGACCGGCGGGCGCTGACCCGGCGCCTGGTGCGGGACGCGGTGGGAATCTCGGGGTGGAAGAACTTCGTCCCCCTGTTCCGGTCGCTGAAGGTGCCCAGCTTCCGGCGCACGTCGCTGTCGATCATCGGCGTGCAGCTGCTGCTGTGGGCGGCCATGTGGGCGGCCACCGACCGGTGGTGGGTGTACCCGCTGCTGTGGTGGCTCCCGTGGATGACCCAGTGGCGGGTGATCAACCGGCTGCGTGCCATCGCCGAGCACGGCGGCCTCGAGGCCAGTGCCGACCGACGGGTCACCACCCACAACGTGCGCCAGGGCTGGGTCGCCCGGTTCTGGTTCGTGCCGTACAACACCGGCTGGCACCTGGCCCACCACGTCGACATGGGGGTGCCGTGGCGCAACCTCCCCCGGTTCCACGCCGAACTGGAGCGGGCCGGTTACGTGACCGAGGGGATCACCTACCCGAGCTACCGCGCCCTGTGGAAGGCGCTGGCCTCGTCCTGATCGGCCACCGGCGGGCACGGCACCTGCGCCGGCACCCGTGCGACCGGTGCACCGTCAGGCGGGACGGCCGCGCATCGACCGGTAGGCCCGTACCAGCCCGGCCGTAGAGCTGTCCTGGTCCGTCAGGTCGGGCGCGTCGGGCGAGCTCAGCGCCGGACCGAGCTGTCCGGCCATGACCTTGCCGAGCTCGACGCCCCACTGGTCGAAGGAGTCGATGCCCCACACCGCGCCCTCCACGAACACGGTGTGCTCGTACAGTGCCACCAGCTGACCGAGTACCGACGGGGTCAGCTCCGGCGCCAGGATGGTGGACGTCGGGTGGTTGCCGGGCATGACCTTGTGGGGGACCACGGCGGCGGGCGTCCCCTCCGCGGCCACCTCGTCCGGCGTCCGGCCGAAGGCCAGGGCCTTGGTCTGGGCGAAGCAGTTGGCCATCAGCAGGTCCTGGCGGTCCGCGTCCTCGTGGGTCGACGTGGCGAACCCGATGAAGTCGGCCGGGACCAACCGGGTCCCCTGATGGAGGAGCTGGTAGAAGGCGTGCTGGCCGTTGGTGCCCGGCTCGCCCCAGAAGATCTCGCCGGTGCTCCCCTCCACCGGCGACCCGTCGCGTCGCACCGACTTGCCGTTGGACTCCATGGTGAGCTGCTGGAGGTACGCCGGGAACCGCGCCAGCCGCTGGCTGTAGGGAAGCACGGCACGGGTCTCGGCGCCGAAGAGATTCGAGTACCAGACCCCCAGCATCCCCTGGATCACGGGCAGGTTCGACTCGAACGGCGCCTCGACGAAGTGTCGGTCGACCGCGTGGAACCCGGCGAGCATGTCGGCGAACGCTCCCGGCCCGATGGCCACCATGAGCGAGAAACCCGATGGCCGAGTCGTACGAGTACCGCCCGCCGACCCAGTCCCAGAAGCCGAACATGTTCGCCGGGTCGATGCCGAAGGCCACGACCCCGGCCTCGTTGGTGGACACGGCGACGAAGTGGCGGGCGACGGCCTCGTCGCCGCACCCGAGCCCCTCGAGCAACCAGGAACGCGCCGCCCGGGCGTTGGTCAGCGTCTCCAAGGTGGTGAACGTCTTCGAGCAGACCACGAACAGCGTCGTCGCCGGGTCGAGGTCGCGTGTGGCGGCGTAGAGATCGACGGGGTCGACGTTCGACACGAACCGGCACTCGATGGCCGGGTCGGCGTAGTCGGCCAGCGCCTGGTGGGCCATGGCCGGGCCCAGGTCGGACCCGCCGATGCCGATGTTGACCACGGCACGGATCCGCTGGCCGGTGTGGCCGGTCCAGACACCCGAGCGGATCCGCTCGGCGACCTCGCCCATGGCGTCCAGGACGGCATGCACGTCGGCCACGACGTCGCGCCCGTCGACGACCAGGGTCGCCTCGCGCGGCATGCGCAGGGCCACGTGGAGCACGGCCCGCTCCTCGGTGGTGTTGATGGGGGCACCGGCGAACATGGCGTCGCGGCGCTCGGCCACCCCGGCACGCCGTGCCACGGCGATCAGGGCCGCCAGGGCGTCAGCGTCCACCCGGTGCTTCGAGTAGTCGAGGAGGAGGTCGCCGGCGGTGGCGACCAGGTGCGAGCCCCGGTCCGGGTCGTCGGCGAACAGCTGGCGCAGGTGCCGGGGGCGGAGCCGATCGAAGTGACGGACCAGGTCGGCCCACTGGGGCGTTGCCCGCACGTCGACCACTGCCACGTCCGAATCGTCGCCGCCACCGCTCATCCCGTGTACCTCCGTGCTCGTCGTCGCTCTGCCACCGACCTTAGGCACGTCACCCGGGCCCACCTGCGAAATTGCGGAATGATTACCGTCCGATAACGGAGTGATCGCGTGCCGTTCACACGCGACTCGTACTGTCACCACCGATGGCAGACCGACCCTACGCGACGTGTAGACGCAGGGCCCGGTCCCGTCGGGCCGGACTGGCGACATCGTGCCCCGTCGCCTGCCGTCCGGGGTCGTGGACCCCGTTGCCGCTCACGGCATCCCCGCCGGCGCCGGCGCCGCCGGTCCGGCAGTCCAGCAGTGGTGCGAACGCTCGCTCCCGCCGTCACGGCGGCACGGACGTGTGCACCCTGTTCCGGAACGTCACGGGGTCCCCATGACCTTGACGTTCCGCGAAGTCGAGCGGCGGGCGCTCCCCGATGAGGCGCCGCCCGTCATCCTCATCATCGACGACGACCACCTGACCCGCGACTCCCTGGCGGCAACCTTGTCCATCGAGGGATTCGACGTGATCACCGCCGCCACCGGTGACGAGGGCCTCGCCCACCTGACCAACGGATCCCTGTCGCTCGTCATCCTCGACACCCAGATCGGCGACTCGGAGGGCTTCGCCGTGTTCCGGAGGATCAGCGCGGCCGCCCCGTGGCTCCCGGTCATCATGATCACCGAGGAGGACGACGAGCTCGACGCCGTCCTGGCCCTCGAGGCCGGCGCCGCCGACCACGTGACCAAGCCGCCCCGGCCCCGGGAGCTGACGGCCCGCATCCGCGCCGTCCTGCGCCGCGTCGGGCGCCAGCCGCAGGGCCTGGTGCCCGCCGCACCCACCGGCGCGTACACGTTCGGCCCGGTCACCGTCGACGTCTCCCGGCGCGAGGCCAAGCTCCACGGGCAGGACGTCGAGCTGTCCCGCAAGGAGTTCGACCTCCTCGCCCTGCTGGTGTCGGAAGGCGGCCACGTCGTCACCCGCAAGCAGTGCATGGACCGGATCTGGCGGGACCGCAAGAAGGGCGACAGCCGCACGCTGGACACCCACGTGAAGCGGCTGCGCAAGAAGATCGAGGTCAACCCGGCCGAGCCTGTCCACCTCCTCACCGTCCGGGGGGTGGGGTACCGCTTCAAACCGTAGGGGCCCGCCCGGCCCCGCACTCGCCCATGCCCTCCCCCAATTGGGTCGTCAGGCGGAGTCCGGGCGGGCCCCTACGACGTGAGGCACCCCACTGCACCCGGCACCCGGCACCCGGTGGCGGGACGCGCCGTCCGCCTGCCGTAGACTTCCGGTGCCGACGGAACCGGCGGTGGGCCGCCCGTCGGCGTCCCCCGAGGCACGCGTCGCCACCCGAGAAGGAGCGCAGCGGTGCCCGAGTCGACCGGGACGAGCGGACCGCCACGGCATCGTGGCACACCCCACCACGGGCCCGGGCCCCTGGCTGCCATCGCCGTCGGCGGCGCGCTGGGCACCGTGGCCCGCTACGGCATGGACCGGGCCGTCGTGCCGGCGCCCCTGGGCTTCCCGTGGGCCACCTGGACGGTCAACGTCGTGGGGTCGTTCGTGCTGGGCGCGGTCGTGACCCTCGTGGTCGAGCGCTGGCCGCGGGACCGCTACCTGCGGCCGCTGGTGGCCGTCGGGTTCTGCGGCGGCTTCACCACCTTCTCCACCCTGGCCGTCGAGATCGACCAGCGGGTGCAGCACGGCCGGGGGTTGCTGGCCGCCGCCTATCTGGCGGTGACCCTGGTGGCCGGCCTGGGAGCCGCCCTCGCGGGGATCACCCTGGCCCGGGGGCGCCTGCTGCCCGCCTCCGGCACCCCGCTTCCCGATCCCGACCTCCTGGCCGACGACGACCTCGTGCCCGGTGAGGACCCCGTCGCCCCGCCGGGTGCCGGCCGTGGGCCGGTATGACCCTGGCGCTGCTGGCGGTGGCCGGCGGCCTGGGAGCCCTGCTCCGCTACGAGGTGGAGCTGCAGGTCCGACGTCGCACCGGGCCGGACTTCCCCTACGGCACCCTGGTCATCAACGTCACCGGGTCGTTCGTGCTGGGCGTCCTGATCGGCATGGCCGCCCATCACGGGGTGTCACCCACGATCGTCACCGTGGTCGGGACGGGCCTGCTCGGGGCGTACACGACCTTCTCGACCTTCAGCGTCGACACCGTGGGTCTGGTCGAACGCGGCCGGGCCCGGGCGGCCGCGGCCAACCTCGGGGCCAGCCTGGCCCTCGGCCTGGGGGCAGCGGCCCTCGGCCTGGTGGCCGGTCACGCGCTCTGACTACGCCGGCTCCGGGGTGCAGCGCGACGTTCACGGAATGATCACCCGGAGGTTCCCCGTGGGTCGACGTCCGTTCATCTCGTCTCCCTACCGTTGCACGGGGAGGAGTCGACCGTGACCATGGAGCACCACCGCATCGGACGTGAGCGCACCAGGGTCCTGGTGGTAGAGGACGAGGAGTCCTATCGCCAGGCGCTGTCGTCGGGCCTGGGCATGGAGGGCTTCGATGTGGTGCTGGCCTCCGACGGCCCCGAGGGACTCCGCCTGTTCACCGAGCAGACCCCCGACATCGTCCTGTTGGACATGCTGCTCCCGGGCATGCACGGGATCGACGTGTGCCGCCGGATCCGCGCCGTCTCGTCGGTTCCCGTCCTGATGGTGAGCGCCGTCGACACCGAGCTCGACGTGGTCCTCGGGCTGGAGCTGGGCGCATCGGGCTACGTGACCAAGCCGTTCCGCCTGCGCGAGCTCGTCGCCCGCATGCACGCCATCCTGCGGCGGGTACAGCCGCTGGCGGTCGCCGCACCCGATGCGCCCCCGGCGATCCACCCCCGGCCGGCCGAGCAGTCGACCACGACGGCGAGCGGCCCGGCCTTCGGTGCCGTCAGCGTCGACCACGTGCGCCGGGAGGTGACCGTCGACGGGACCCCCGTCCACCTGTCCCGCAAGGAGTTCGACCTCCTGGCCGCGTTGTTGACCCCCGCCCAGCGGGTGCGCTCGCGCTACGAGCTGATCGACCTGTTGTGGCCGGACACCCATCTGACCGACACCCGGACGCTCGACACCCACATCCACCGACTGCGGACCAAGCTCGAGCCGGACCCGACCGAGCCCCGCTACATCGTCACCGTGCGCGGTGTGGGCTTCCGCATCGACCCCGACGGGGACATCGGGGAGGCACCCGGTGCCGACCCGCGCACCGAGGGTCGGCCGGTCCGCGCCTGAGGCACCGGTCCGGACGCCTCAGCCGAACCGGCCGTTCACGTAGTCGAGGGTCCTCGGGTCGGTCGGCTCGCTGAACAGCTTGGCGGTGGGCCCGAACTCGATGAGCTCTCCGGACTTGTCGTCGCCCATCAGGAGGAAGGCGCACCGGTCGGACACCCGCATGGCCTGCTGCATGTTGTGGGTGACGATGATGATGGTCACCCGGTCCTTCAGCTCCACGACAAGTTCCTCGATGCGCTTGGTGGCGATCGGGTCGAGCGCCGACGTGGGCTCGTCCATCAGCAGGACCTCGGGCTCGACGGCCAGGGCCCGGGCGATGCACAGCCGCTGCTGCTCGCCGCCCGACAGCGTGCTGGCGTGGGACTTCAACCGGTCCTTGACGCTGTCCCACAGAGCGGCCGCGATGAGGGCCGACTCGGCGGCCTCCTCGAGCAGGGAGCGGTTGCGGACGCCGCTGAAGCGGAGGCCGGAGACGACGTTCTCGTAGATGGTCATGGTGGGGAACGGATTCGGACGCTGGAAGACCATGCCGACCCGCGCACGGATCAGCGTGGGGTCCGTCGAACGGGCGTAGACATCCGTGTCGCCCAGCAGGATGTGCCCGGTGACCACTGCGGACCGCTCGATGTCGTGCATCCGATTGAGGGCCCGAAGCAACGTCGTCTTGCCCGACCCCGACGGCCCGATGAGCGCGGTCACCTCGCCCTGGCGCACGTCCAGCGTGATCCCGCGGACAGCGGCGCGCCCGTCGAAGGAGACCGAGACGTCCTCGAGCCGCATGACGCAGGGGGTGTCGTTACCGGTCTCCACGAGGACCTCCTGGGTGGTCAGCGACACGCCCCGGTTCTCGATGGGCGCCACGATCGGATCGTTCATCCTCGCTCACGCCCCAGTCTGGCCGCAATCAGCCGGCTCCCGACGTTGAGCACCAGGATGACCAGCATCAGGAGGAGCGCGGTGCCCCAGGCGATCTGGACCAGGTCGGCATAGGGTTGGCTGCTGTAGGTGTAGATGGTGTGGGGCATCGTCTCCATCGGCTTGGTCGGGTTGGTCTGGAGGAACTGGTTGCCGAACGCGGTGAACAGGAGCGGTGCCGTCTCACCCGCGCCCCGGGCCACCGCCAGCAGTACGCCGGTGATCAGGCCGGGTAGCGCGGCCGGCACCACCACGCGTCGGGCGATGGTGAATTTGCGGGCGCCGAGCGAGAGCGCCGCCTCGCTCAGCGTCCCCGGCACGCCCCGCAGGGCAGTTTCGGCCGCCCGCATGATCACCGGGATCATGACGATGCTGATGGCGAACGCACCGGCGAGCCCGCTGTAGCTCCCCACGTTCTTCACCCAGACGATGTACCCGAAGATGCCGATCGTGATCGAGGGCACACCGGTCAGGACGTCGGCCATGAGCCGGACCCCGCCGGCGATCCGGCCGTCGGACTCGGCCAGGAAGAGCCCGCCCACCACCCCGAAGGGCACGCTGAAGGCGACGGCGATGCCGTCGATGATCAGCGAGCCGACGATGGCGTTCTTGATCCCCCCGTTGGGGATGCCCTCCGGCTTGGTCACCTGGGTGAAGAAGTCCACGTTCCACGCCGGGAGGCCCTTGGAGACGACGTAGAGGATCACGCCGAGCAGTGGGATGACCGCGATGAGCAGGAATGCCCGGCACACCCAGATGCCGGCGGTGGAATAGGCCTTTCGTCGACGGAGCGACGAGGTCGCGGCCAGCTGGATGGCCGCCCTGCGCGCGAGGACGGGATCTTCTGGCGGATCCAGCGTCGTGACGCTCACGCCACGGCCACCGAGGCCGCGCCGCTGCGCTTCACCGACCGCACGAAGAAACGTCCCAGGGCGTTGACGGCGATGCCGACGACCAGGAGCACCAGCGCGGCGGCGAACAGCACGTTGAGCTGGGTCCCGGTCGCCTCACCGAAGCTGCTGACGATGAGGGACGGGATGGTGGCGGCATTGGCCTTGAGGGACGTCGCCAGGTGCGCGGAGTTGCCGATCACCAGGGCGACGGCGACGGTCTCGCCGAGTGCCCGTCCGGTGGCGAGCGTGAACGCGCCGAGCAGGCCCGTGCGTGCGCCGGGCACCACGACCCGCCACAGCACCTGCCACCGGGTGGCCCCGACGGCCATCGCTCCCTCGACCTGCTCGCGGGGAACGGCGGCCAGCACGTCGCGGGAGATGGCCACCAGGGTCGGGAGCACCATGATGAAGAGGATGACCCCGGCCAGCAGCAGCCCCACACCCTGGTTGGGGCCGGCGAAGAGCCCGGTCCACCCGAAGAGCGAGGTGAGCGTCGGCTCGACGTGGACGGCGAAGAACGGGGCGACCACCACCAGGCCCCACAGCCCGTAGACGACACTCGGCACCGCCGCCAGCAGCTCCACCGTGGTCGAGAGCGGGGCACGCAGGCCGTTCGGCACCAGGTAGGCGAGGGCCAGGGCCGTGCCGATGCCGATGGGCACGGCCAGGAACAGGGCGATGGCGGTCGTCTCGAGGGTCCCGACGATGAACGGCAGGAGCCCGAAGATGTTGTGGTACGGGTCCCAGACCGTCCCCCAGAGGAAGGAGGCACCCAGCGTCGAGAACGCCGGCACGGCCTGGATGGCCATGGCCGTGACGAAGGCCACCAGCAGCGCCGCGAACAGGGCGGCGGCCGCGGCCAGGGCGAAACGGTAGGCCCGGTCGGGGACGGTGAACCGCCTGCGGCGGCTCACCGTCCCACCGGACATCGGGCCAGGTGCGGGCAACGGGACCGACCGGCTACTTGGTCAGCAGGGTGGCACCGCTCGGGTCCGTCGCCTGCAGGAGGGTCTGACGGGCCAGGGCCTGGATGTTGGCCGGCAGCGGGACGTAGCCCAGGCTCGGAGCCTGGTCCTGGCCACCGCCGGTGTGGGTCATCCAGTCGAGCACCTGGACCAGGGTCTTGCCGGACGTGTTGTTTGGCTGCTTCATGGCGATGAGGGCCCAGCTGTATCCGGCGATCGGGTAGCTCGCCGTCCCCGGCTGATTGACGATCGAGAAGTTGGTCGAGGTCACGTTGGGGTCATGGGAGGCGTCGGCGGCCACCGAGGCCAGGGTGGGCAGCACGTAGACCCCGGCGGCGTTCTTGACCGCCGCGAACGTGAAGTTGTTCTGCAGTGCGTACGCCAGTTCGACGTAGCCGATCGAGTACGGCGTCGACTTGACGCTCGCCGCCACGCCCGAGTTCCCGGACGAGCCGACGCTGGCTGCCGGCCAGGTCACCGACTTGCCCTTGCCGGGGCCGGCGGCCCAGGCCGGCGACACCGTCGACAGGTAGTCGGTGAAGATGTAGTTGGTGCCGCTGCCGTCCGACCGGTGCACCGTGGTGATCGGCTGATCGGGGAGCGACACGCCGGGGTTCAACGAGGCGATGGCCGGATCGTTCCACTTGGCGATGGTCCCGAGGAAGATGCCCGAGATCGCCGACGCGTCGAGCTTCAGGCCGGTCTTCACACCGGGCAGGTTGTAGGAGAGGGTGACACCGCCCAGCGTGTCGGGCACCTGGAGCACCCCTCCGTACGAGGCCGGGACCTTGGCGATGTCCGCCGCGCTCATCGGGACGTCCGAGGCGCCGAAATTGACCGTCCCGCCCTGGAAGGCCGTGATGCCCGCGCCACTCCCCACAGCCTGGTAGTTCACGGTGACAGCCGGGTTGAGTGTCGAGTAGGCGTAGAACGCCTTGGTGAACACCGGCTGGACGAAGGTCGACCCGGCGCCGGTCAGCTGGGCGGCACCGGCCTTCAGGTCGGCGGCCAGATAGGGATCGTTGGCCTTGGCCGTGGTGCTCGACGAGCCGGCGGACGTGGTCGTCGACGACGAGGAGTTGGAACTGCAGGCGGCGAGGAGCAGGCCGGCCGACAGGACGCCGGTGACGACCAGCCGCCTCCGGTTCCGGGCCGCGGGGCGTGCTGAGGGGTGACTCGGGGGGACGGACACTGGTGGTTGGACCTCCGTTGGAATGGGTGTGTCTAGGAGACCGGGCCCGCACCCGGATGACCGGGGTGGGTCGGACACGACGACCGTATCCAGTGCAGGTGAACGGGAGGCAAACCTACGGTGAACAGCCACCAAACGTGCGGTGCACACTCGATGAATTCACCCCGCGGTCCCGGATCCGACCCCGGGGGCCCGCCGTCAGCCCGTGACCGGCCGGACGAACGCCTCGATGATCCTCGCCAACTCCAACGGCTGGTCGCCCTGGATGCTGTGGCCTGCGTCGGCCACCACGACCACGTCGTCGGACGGCCGGCGGCGGCGGAACTCGGCCTCGTCCTCGTCGTCCACCACGGGCGACCGGCTCCCGCGGACCAACAGGACCGGGACGCCGATGCGCTGCAGGGCGTCCCACTGCATCAGGTTGTCGGCCCGCTCGACGTGCAGGCCCGGCTCCATGGCCGGGCGTCCCAGCTGGTGGCGCCAGGTCCAGGTGCCGTCCGGGAGCCGGACCGAGTTGTGCAGCACGCCCCGGCGCAGCGACGACACCGAGCGGGTCGGGTTGAACTGGACCGTCCGCTCCAGGATCTCGTCGAAGGTGGCGAAGGTCTCGGGCCCCGACAGGAACGCGGCGATGTCCGAGGTCTTGTCACCGGTCACGCCCGGGGTGATGTCCACCAGCAGGAGCCGCGGCACCAGGTGGGGGTGGCGGGTGGCCAGGGCGATCGAGGTGGCCCCGCCGAGCGACATGCCGACCACGGCCCGGGCGCCGGGCGCCAGTTCGGTGATCACCGGAGCGATGTCGTCCGCCATCGACGCCGGGTCCAGCCAGGCCGACTCCGTCGGCCAGTCCGAGTGGCCGTGCCCGGGGAGGTCGACGGCCACCAGCGGCCGGTCGAGCGCCAGGGCCACCGTGTCCCACGTGTGCGCGTTCTGGCCACCGCCGTGGAGCAGGACCAGCTCCGGCGGGCCCTCGCCCCACACCAAGGCGCTCACCCGACGGCCGGGCGCCACCTCACGGAACTCGCGGCGGACCACCGGGGGGCGGTCGAAGGGGAGCCCGACCTCCTCGGCGTTCTCGTGGAAGAGGCCGAACTCGTCGTAGCCGGCAGGTGTCGGATCGGTCATGGCTGCTCCTCGTCGGGCACGGGGTGTTCGGACAGGTGCGGGGTCAGGCCGGCGCCAGGTCGGCGGCCGGGGGGTACGCCTCGGGTCGGTCGGCGTTGCGGAGGGCGTCCACCAGCTCGCCCAACGTGTCGTCGGCCACCAGGTAGGGGGTGTAGAACCCGACCCGGTCGGCCAGGCCGCCGAACCGCGCCACGATGTCCGCCGCCACCTCGGCGGGCGAGCCCACGGCGGCCAGGGTCGCCAGCATGGCGTCGTCGATCCGGTCGGGCATCTCGTCCCAGCGCCCCGCCTTGGTGAGGGCGTTGAGCTCGGGCTGGAGCTCCTCCCACCCCTCGACCTCGAGCACCGGACGGTACGCCGGCGTCGAGGCGTAGAACGACAGCAGCCACCTGCCGGCCAGCCGGGCCGTCTCCAGCTCGGCCTCGTCGCGCCCACAGCACACGATCACCTCGCCGGACAGGGTGAGGTCGGACCGGATGCGGCCGCCACGGGCCAGGCCCTCGGCCACCGCCGGCAGGGTGCGCCGGCGGAAGTGGGACGCCGTGTTGAACGGCATGACGAGGAGTCCGTCGGCCACCTCGGCGGCCAGCGACACCATCTGGGGGCCCAGTCCGCCGAGGGCGATCGGCGGGAGCCCGTAGGGGTGCGGGCCGGGGTTGAACATGGGCGGCATGAGCGTGTGCGACGTGAACTCCCCCCGGAAGTCGAGCCGCTCGCCGGTCTCCCAGGTGGCGAAGATCGCCCGGAGCGCTCCGACCAGATCGCGCATGCGGGCGATCGGGCGGTCGAATCCGGCCCCGTACCGCTTCTCCACCTGGGCACGGATCTGGCTGCCGAGCCCCAGGGTGAACCGCCCCTTCGACAGCAGCTGCAGGTCCCAGGCCTGGTGGGCGAGCTGCACCGGGTTCCGGGGGAAGGCGATGGCCACGTTGGTGGCCAACTCGAGCGTGGACGACGCCCCGGCGGCCAGGACGAGCGGGGTGAAGACGTCGTGGGGGCCCTCGAAGGTGAACGCCCCGTCGACGCCCATCGCCTCCAGCCTGCGGGCGTGGGCAGGGGCGTCCTCGAGTCCGGCCAGCTGGGTGTCGAAGCGCATCCGCACATGCTCCCACCGTCCGGACGCCGGTGCCGCCGCGCCGGCGGGGCGGGCGGGCCGGTCCCGGGCGACGAGGTCAGGACCTTCTGCTCTCACCGGGGACGGCACCCGGTGCCACACTGTGGCCATGGCAACCAGGTACTGCACCCCGGAGGAGGCGGCCCAACTCATCGGCACGACGGATGCCGTCGGGTTCGGCCTCGGTCCGGCCAACCCCGACGCCTTCCTGACCGCGCTCGGGAACCGCGACGACTGGGTCGACCTGACGTTCGGCGGCGCCCTGCTGCTCGGCTACTACCCGGTGCTGTCGCATCCGAACGTCACCTACCGCTGCGGCTTCTTCGGACCGGCCGAGCGGATGATGCTGGCCTCGGGGGCCAACATCGAGCTGGTGCCCGGCGGCTTCCGGCAGTTCGCGCCGATCCTGCGCCGCTACGACCCGCACGTCATGACCGTGCTGGCCACCCCGCCCGAGGACGGTGAGGTCAACCTGTCGCTCCACCTGGGCGCCACCTACGAGGAGCTGCTGCTGGCCGGCCGGGACCCCGACCGGCTCCTGGTGGTGGAGGTCAACCCGAACCTGCCCCGCACCTGCTCGCTGGCGCCCGACTTCACCAACACCCTCCCGCTCGACATCGTGGACGTGGTGGTGGAGGCCTCGGGCGCCCCGTTCACACTGCCCCAGCCGGCTCCCGACCAGATCGACGAGGCCATCGCCGAGGTGGCCCGCTCCTTCGTGACCGACGGTGCCACCCTCCAGATCGGGATCGGGGCCGTTCCCAACATGGTCGCGGCCAAGCTCGCCGAGGGGCCCGGTGGCGGCTACGGCGTCCACTCCGAGATGTTCACCGACGGGCTGATGCTGCTCCATGAGGCCGGCAAGGTCACCAACGACGCCAAGCGCCTGTTCAACGGTGTGTCGATCACGACCTTCGCCCTGGGTTCGTCGGATCTCTACGCCTGGCTCGACGGCAACGCCGACGTGGCCTTCGTGCCGGTCCAGGTGGTGAACGACCCGACGGTCATCGCCCAGAACCACGCCTTCGTGTCGATCAACGGAGCGCTCAGCGTCGATCTCTACGGCCAGGTGGTGGCCGACAACATCGAGGGGCGGCAGATCTCCGGCGTGGGTGGGCACGAGGACTTCGTGGCCGGCGCGGAGATGCGGATCGACGACCACTCGCTCATCTGCCTGCGGTCGACCGCGGTGTCGAACGGCGTCACCCGGTCCCGGATCGTGCCGGTGCTGCCGGAGGGCTCGGTGGTGTCGACGCCGCGGCACCACACCGGCGTGGTCATCACCGAGTACGGGGCGGCCGACCTGTCCGGGCGGACGGTGCGTGAGCGTGCCGCCGCGCTGGCCGAGATCGCCCATCCGGACTTCCGCGACGAGCTGCGGGCGCGGGCCGTCGACCTCGGCCGGCACTGACCGCGTGACGGGTAACGGACCGGGCGGCGCCGACGGCCGCGGGCCCTCACTGCGCGTGGCCAGCTTCAACGTGCACATGGGGGTCGACGGCTGGGGGCGCCACTACGACGTCCTGTCCGAGTGTGCGGCCCTCGACGCCGACGTGCTGGTCCTGCAGGAGGCGTGGACCCCCGACGACGGCACGCCGGGCACGGCCGCACTGGTCGCCGGGCGACTCGGCTACACCGTGGTGGCCGAGGCCCACCTGGCCACGGCCCGGCTGTACGAGCCGGTGGCCACGGCCAGCCGCCGGTGGGGCCCCGCCGGCGGCCAGGTCCGCAAGACGCTCCGGCTCGACGAGGAGAGGTGGAAGGTGGCCGCCGGACCCCGCGAGCGCTCCGCCCAGCACGGCCGGTGGGGCGTGGCCCTCCTGGCGCGGGTGGCCTGCCGGGACCCCCGGGTCCTCGACCTCGGCAAGCTGCGCCGCGACCCGGCCTCGCGGGCCGTCGTGCGGTGCACCACCGATCTCGACGGGGGGGAGCTCGTCGTCCACGGGACGCACATGTCCCACATCACCCACCTGTCGCCCGCCCAGTACCGCCGCCTCGCCCGCCTCCTCCCCCCGCTCGACACGCCGGCACTGCTCGCCGGCGACATGAACATGTGGGGCCCGCCGGCGTCGTCCTTCTTCCCGGGGTGGCGGCGGGCCGTGATCGGCCGGACCTGGCCCTCCCACCGGCCCCACAGCCAGCTCGACCACATCCTCGTCACCCCGGCGGTCACCGTCGTGGACGCACGGGTGGCCCCCGCCTCGGGCTCGGACCACCGTCCGGTGGTGGTGACCCTGGTGCTCGCCTGACGCCGGCACCCGCCCCCGGTCGGCCCGCCGGGGATAGCGTCCTGGCATGACCGACTCCCTGGAGGACTTCGAGCGCTCGGAATTCACGGCCGAGGGCACGACCCGCACCATCTACCGCCTGGGGTCAGGCCCGGCGGTCATCGTCATCAGCGAGATCCCCGGCATCACCCCGCGCGTCGCCCGGTTCGCCCGGGTGGTGGCCGCCATCGGGTGCACGGCGGTCATGCCCAGCGTGTTCGGCGACGACGGGCGCGACCCGACGATGGCCTACGCCCTGCAGTCGATCTCCAAGGCCTGCGTGTCCCAGGAGTTCACCGTCCTGGCCCTCAACCGGACCAGTCCCATCACCGCCTGGCTGCGTGCGCTCGCCCGGTCCGAGCACGAGCGCTGTGGTGGGCCGGGCGTGGGTGCGGTCGGGATGTGCCTGACCGGCGGGTTCGCGCTGGCCATGATGGTCGACCCGGTGGTGGTGGCGCCCGTGCTCAGCCAGCCGTCCCTCCCGTTCCCGGTGAACCGGGCCCACCGCCAGGCCCTCGGGATCAGCGACGCCGACGTGGCGAAGGTGGTGGAGCGCGTGGCCGCCGGCGTCTGCGTACTCGGCGTGCGCTTCACGGGGGACAGGGCGTCACCCCCCGAGCGGTTCGCCGCCCTGCGCGAACTGCTGGGCGACGGCTTCGTCGGCGTGGAGCTCGACTCCTCGCCCGGCAATCCACACGGGCACCGCAAGGGTGCCCACTCGGTGCTCACCGAGGACCTCGACGACCGTCCCGGTACACCCACACGCGACGCACTGGACCAGGTCCTCGACCTGTTCCGCACCCGGCTCCTGCCGTGAGCCGACGGGCGTGAGCGCCCTGGTCGAGGCGTGGCGGGACCGCGGGCGGGACCTGGTCCTCGGCGGGCGGCGGATCTTCACCGTCGACCTGCCCGCCGCCGGCCCGGTCGCCAGGCCGCCGCTGCTGGTCCTCCACGGCTTCCCCACCTCCTCGTTCGACTTCCACGCGGTGGTCGACGACCTGGCTCGGGACCGCCGAGTGGTCCTGTTCGACTACCTCGGGTTCGGACTGTCGGCCAAGCCGGACCGGCCCTACCGCCTGGTGGACCAGGCCGACCTGGCCGTGGCCCTCGTGGCCGAGCTCGGCATCGACCGGTTGGGGCTGCTCACCCACGACATCGGCGACACGGTGGGGGGCGAGCTCCTCGCCCGCCAGCTCGAGGGCTCGTGGGAGGTGGAGGTCACCGACCGGGCGCTCACCAACGGGACCGTGTTCATGGACCTGGTGCAGCTGAGCGAGGGACAGCGCCTGCTCGAGGCGCTTCCCGACGAGCGGTTGCCGGCCGGGCTGCTGGGCCGCGAAGGTGTCCTCGGCGGGCTGGTCGCCACCTTCGGCCCGGACGCCGACGTCGACGCCGCCGAGCTCGACGCCCAGTGGACGCTGATCTCGGCCCTGGGGGGTGAGCGGCTCCTGGCGAGGCTGGCCCGCTACATCGAGGAGCGCCGGCAGTTCGAGCCACGGTTCACGCCGCCACTCGTCGAGCACCCGTCCCCGATGGTCGTCGTGTGGGGAGCCGACGACCCGATCGCCGTGCCCGCAATGGCCGACCGCCTGGCTGCCGCCCGCCCCGACGCCCGGGTGGTCCGGCTCGAGGGTGTGGGCCACTACCCCATGGTCGAGGCGCCCGCCCGCTTCGTGGCCGCGCTGGCCGGTCGGGACTGATCCCGGGGCGGTCCCCCGGTCAGGCGGTGGCCAGGATCTCACCGTGGAGCACGGCGAACCACCCGTCCCGCGAGCCCGACCAGTGACGCCATCCGGCGGCGAAGGCGGCCAGGTCGTCCCGGCCGGCGATCCCGTGGGCGAGGAGCTGGTCGGCCATCGGGGAGTCGGCGAACCGGTCGGCCCACAGGCCACCCCACCAGGCCCGCTCCTCGTCGGTGGCGAAGCACCACACCGAGGCGGTGGCGGCCACGTCGGTGAACCCGGCGGCGTGGGCCCAGCCCAGCAGGTGGCGGCCCGCGTCCCAGTGGGCACGGTTCACCCGGGTGAGCTCGCCGTAGGCGGCGACGGCCCGCGTCAGCTCCGGCTCGGCGGGAGCGAAGGTGAAGGCCGGGAAGTCGCTGTCCCGGGCGGCCACCAGACCGCCCGGCCGGCACACCCGCCGCAGCTCGACCAGGGCCCGGACCGGGTCGGCCACGTGCTGGAGCACCTGGTGGGCGTGGACGACGTCGAACGAGTCGTCGGCGTAGGGCAGGGCGAACAGGTCGGCCAGCTCGAAGGTGACGCCGGGCACGCCCACGGCCCCCTCCCGGGCCTCGGCCACCACCTGCTCGGCGGCGTCCACCCCGACCACCCGTCCGGGGGACACGGCCCGGGCCAGGTCACAGGTGATGGTGCCCGGGCCGCAGCCCACGTCGAGCACCTCGGTGCCGGAGGTGAGGTGCGGGAGCAGGTAGGCGGCGGAGTTGGCGGCAGTGCGCCAGCGGTGCGAGCGCAGGACGCTGTCGACGTGGCCGTGGGAGTAGGTGGTGTCGGGCACCTGCCCAGCATGAGCCCGGTCCGGCCCAGTTGCAATTCACTTCTACTTTCATTCTGCATAAGCTGCACCTATGGCATCGGCCGAGTGGCTCCGGACCTTCGTGGCCATCTACCGCGGCGGGTCGGTCACCGACGGCGCCGCACTGCGGGGCCTGTCGCAGCCGGCGGCCAGCCAGCAGCTGCGCTCGCTCGAACGGTCGGTGGGCGCGCCCCTGTTCGTCCGGGTACCCCGGGGGGTCGAGCCGACCCCCCGGGGCCGCGACCTCTACGTGACCGTCGTCGACCCCCTCGACCGTCTCGAGCCCGTGCTCGCCGGGTTGGACGGCGGCACCCTGCGGTCCGGCGGCGGGGCACTCCGGTTCGGGTCGTCACCGGAGTACTGCAGCTACGCCGTGGTGCCGGGGACCGCGCCGGGCGCCGATCCGCTCATGATCCGGTTCGGGGCCGACGGCGAGCTCCTCGACCAGCTGCGCCGGGGCGAGCTCGACGTCGTGGTGACCACCAGCGATCCGGGGCGCCGCGGGCTGGCCGTCCGTCCGCTCGGCGTGACCCGCTTCCTCCTCGTGGCCCCGACCGGCCACCGCCCGAGGGTCACCGGCACGCTCGGGGCGCTCGGTGCCGACCTGGCCGGCGTGCCCTGGGTCGCCTACAGCGCAGAGCTGCCCCGGACCCGCAGGTTCTGGCACGCATCGCTCGGGCGGGGCTTCGGCGGCGACCTCCGGCTGGTGGCACCCGACCTGCGATCGGTGGCCGGTGCCGTGGCCCGCGGCATCGGGATCAGCCTGCTTCCGGACTACGCCTGTGCCGAGGGGCTGGCGTCCGGGGCGCTGGTCGAGGTCTTCCCGGTGGGCGAGCTCGTCCCGCCCGAGCCGTGGTTCGCTTCGACCCGCGAGTCGGACCTCGTCCGGCCCGCGCTCGCACGGTTGGCCGCCGGCCTGGGCGTCCCCGGGGCCAGTGGTGCCGATCAGGCCCCGACGCCCTCGACCGGGCGCCCGTCCTCCAGGTAGCGGGTGCCGGCGGCACCCAGCCCCTGGGCCACCCGTCGGCCGACCGGGCCGCTGAGCAGCCGGGCCGCCTCGTCCGGCACCACCCAGCGGTGGTCGGCGATCTCCCCCTCCTGCACCACGATCCGGGCCCGGTCGTCGGCCGGAACCACCCCGCAGTCGAACAGGAACCGCATCCCACCGGGCCGTCCCGGGCGGGGACGGAGGAAGTCCACGCAGACCAGGCGCCCGGTGGCGACCTCCAGACCGGTCTCCTCGCGCACCTCGCGTCGACAGGCCGCCCACGGGGACTCGCCGTCCTCCTCGACCTGGCCGCCGGGCACGGTCCACCCCTCCTTGTAGGTCGGCTCGAGCACCAGGATCCGGCCGTCCCCGTCGGAGAGCAGGGCGCCGGCCGATGCCGGCACCCGGGGCAGCACGTACTCGGTCACCCGCCCATCATCACCGAACGGCCGGGTCGCCGGTGGCACCATCGATGCATGTCCACACTCTTCACGCACAAGGTCCACCCCCGGATCGAGCAGCGCCGGGCCGAGGCACCGACCAAGGTCGCCGAGCAGCACCGGGCCGACACCGGCTACCAGCGGTTCAACAAACGGCTGGCCGTCACCATCACCAGCAACGTCGGCACCATGACCAGCGCCTACCTGTTCTGCGTCCTGGCGCTGCTCAGCCTCCCCGCCGTCCTCAGCGCGTTCTCGGTGTTCAGCGGCGTCTTCCCGGCGCCCCTCGTGAAGGCCAGCCTCATCGCCCTCATCGCCTGGATCGCCCAGACGTTCCTGCAGCTTGTCCTGCTGCCGATCATCATCGTCGGCCAGAACGTCCAGGCCGAGGCGTCCGACAAGCGGGCCGAGGCCACCTACCTCGACGCCGACGCCGTGCTGCACGAGGCCCTGCAGATCCAGGCGCACCTCGAGGCCCAGGATGCCGCCATCGAGCGGATCCTGACCACGCTGTCCACCCGGGGCCCCGACGGAGGCGCCTCGGCGGCGGGCGGGCCGCCGCCCGTCACCCCGTCGTGACCGATCCCTCCAGCGCCGCCACGGCCACGTCCTTGGCCCACCGGTAGTCCGGCTTGCCCGACGGCGAGCGCCGTACGACGTCGACGAAGACGACGTCGCGGGGCAGCTTGTAGCCGGCCAGGTGGGCCCGGCAGTGCTCGCGCAGCTCGGCGAGGTCGGGGTGTGGTCCGAGTCCGGTGCGCAGCTGCACCACGGCGGTCACCTGGGAGCCCCACCGATCGCTCGGGGTGCCCACCACGGTGGCGTCGAACACCGCCGGATGGCTCTTCAGCGCCTTCTCCACCTCTTCGGGGAAGACCTTCTCGCCCCCGGTGTTGATCGACACCGAGCCGCGGCCGTAGACGGCGATGGTCCCGTCGGCCCGGAGCCGGGCCAGGTCCCCGGGCACGGCGTAGCGGACGCCGTCGACGACCGGGAAGGTGGCCGCCGTCTTGGCCTCGTCCTTGTAGTAGCGCAGCGGGATGTGCCCCGTGGTGGCGAGCATCCCCATGCGGCCGTCGCCCGGGGTGCACAGCGTGCCGTCGTCGGCGATCACCACGTTTGACGGGTCCATGGCGAACACCGGCGCGCCGTCGTCGCTCTGGCCCACCAGCGCCCCCTGCCCGCCGGTCTCCGAGGCACCGAAGGCGTCGAGCACGAGCAGGTTGGGGAGCAGCTCGGTCAGCGACGCCTTGACCGACGGGGACAGGATGGCCCCGCCGGAGCCGTAGACGACCAGCGACGACAGGTCGTGCTCGTCGGTCCCGTGGGCTTCGAGGTGGTCGACGACGGGGCGGGCGTAGGCGTCACCGATGGTCATGAGGACGTTGACCCGCTCCTCGGCCACGACCCGGAGGGCGAATCCCGGGTCGAACCCGAGGTCGCGGATGAGCACGTGCGTGGCTCCCGAGAGCAGCGCGTTGAACCCCACCCACCACCCGCCGCCGTGCATCAGCGGGCACAGGGTCAGCGTGCACTTCAGCGGGGAGCCGCCGGCCACCCGGGCGGCCACGTCGTCCAGGTCGGCCACGGGCGCGATCCCGAGCGCGGCGTTGCCGCTGCCACCCACGGCCGACAGGTAGATGTCGTCGTGGCGCCACAGGACACCCTTCGGCATGCCGGTGGTCCCGCCGGTCCACAGCCCGTAGAGGTCACCGGGCCCGCGCCCGTCGGCAGACGGCCGGTCGTCGGGGTGGGCTGCCAGCAGGTCCTCGTAGCGGTCGTCGGCCACCACCACGGCGCACGGCCGGTCCAGGGTCTTGGCCGCCCGCTGGGCACGGTCCTCGAGGTCCGGCTCCGTGACGACCAGGGCCAGGTCGGCGTTGTCGAAGAGGTACTCGAGCTCCTCGTCGACGTAGCGGAAGTTCACGTTGACCGGCACGGCCCGGACCTTGAACGCCGCCAGGGTCAGCTCCACGTACTGGTTGCCGTCGTAGAGGTGGCACCCCACGTGGTCCCCGGGCCCGATGCCGAGGGCCACCAGCGCATGGGCCAGTCGGTTGGCCCGGGCGTCGAGTTCGGCGAAGCTCAGCCGCACCTCGTCCCCCGCCGCGGACCGCACGACCACGGCCGGCGCATCGGGCGTGGTGTCCACGACCGTCTCGAAGATGTCGGCGAAGTTCAGGCCGGCCATGGTCCCCCCCGGGCTCGGTTGTCCCCCCAGCGTACCAAGGCGGCCGGAGGCGGTCCCGGGAAGTCGGGGGAACGGGCCGCCGCTCAGACCAGCGACAGGGCCAGCGGACCGCCGTCGGGTTCCGCCCGTGCGACCACGGCACCGGGTACCGACAGCGACCGGTTCGGCGTGGCATGACGCAGCCGGTGCCGGCCCACCTCGGTCCCTCCTTGGCGGGCCACGACCAGTCGACCGGGCCCGAAGGCGCCGGTCCGCAGGAACAGCCGGTCCGGCGGGTCGGCGGGGTCCACCCGTACCGGGACCACCGAACGGAGCGCGCCCGACACGGTCACCGCCAGCCCGGCGGCGGGTGCCAGGACATCGGTGGTGAACCAGGTGGCCGCCAGCCGACGCGCCACCTCCCGGCCCCCGAGGGCGGCGATCCCCGCCGTCTCACCGGGGTGGACCAGGTTGCCGACAGCCAGCAGGCCGGGCCGCGAGGTGCGCCCGGCACCGTCCGTCCACGGGCCCCGCGTGGCGGGGTCGAGCTCGACGCCGGACCGGCGGGCCAGGTCGTGGTCGGGCACCCAGTCCCCGGTGAACACCACGGTGTCAGCCGCCAGACGGTCCACCCGGCCGGTGGTGCGGTCCTCCACGTCGACCGACTCGAGCCGGCCGTGGCCGTGGAGGCCGACCACCCGAGACGAGGTGCGCAGTGGCACACGCAGCCCGAACCGGGTGGCCGCGGCAAATGCGGGGAGCGTTTGGTGCCGGGGGAGATCGGTGATCATGGCCACGGTCGCCACCCCGGCGTGGCGCAGCGTGACCACGGCCGAGTAGGCCACGTGCTCCGCCCCCACCACCACGGCCCGGCGCCCGACCGCGAGGTCCCGGTGCACCCACTGCTGGAGCTGGCCCGTCGTGAAGATGCCGGCCGGCCGGTCACCCGGGACGAGCCGGGCACTGCGGGGGCGCTCGCGAGCACCGGTCGCCAGCAGCACGGCGCGGGGGCGGACCGTCTCGACCCCCCCGGGCCCCACCAGGGTCACGCCGCCGTCGCGGTCGACCTCGGCGACCGTCGTGGCCAGCAGGACCCGGGCACCGGCCGCCTCCGCCCGCCGGGTGAGGAGACGGGCGTAGGCGGGGCCGGACATCGGTCGACGCAGGTCCTGCAGGCCGAACCCGTTGTGGTCGCAGTGGCGCGGCACCCCGCCAGGCCGCACCTCACGTTCTGCCACGACCACCGGACCGATCCCGAGGAGGCCCAGCTCACGGGCGGCCGTCAGCCCGGCGGGCCCGGCGCCGACGACGAGGACCCCCGGATCGGTCACGGGGCCGTCCGGGTCAGTGTGCCCGGGTCGGTACCCGTCTCCTCGGCCACCAGCGCCACCACCTCGGCCGCGCACCAGTTGCCCTGGCAACGTCCGTTCATCGCCCGGGTGCGCCGCCGCACCCCGCCGAGCCCGGTGGCGGCCAGCGGGCCGTGACAGGCGTCGCGCACCTCACCGCGGCTGACCTGCTCGCAGTGGCAGAGCGCCGCGCCGTAGGCAGGGTCGGCGGCGATCCGGGTCGGATCCTGCAACGGCCGGACCTGGGCCTCCCCCAGCGGGGGCATGGCCGGGGGCGGTGCGTCGACCGGTGCGCCCGCCCACCGGGCTCCGGCGTCGGCCAGCAGTCCCGCTATGTGTTCGGCGATCGCCGGCGAGGCGGTCAGACCGGTCGAGCGGATGCCGCCGACGGTGACGTAGCCGAGGTCGGCGTGGCACCGGATCTGGTAGTCCCGGTGCTCGGTGGCGGCCCGCAGTCCGGCGTAGGCGGCGGTCACCTCCTCGTCGGCCAGCGCCGGCAGGATGCGGCGACCGGCGGCCAGGAGCTGGTCGACCCCCGTCGCCGTGGTGGCGGTGTCGTTGCGGTCCTCGAGGTCCTCGGCCGTGGGCCCGAGGAGGACGTTCCCCCAGGTGGTGGGTGAGACCAGCACCCCTTTCGACCGCCCGGTCGGCACCGGCAGGAGGATGTGGCTGAGCAGCCGGCGGGCCGCCTTGTCGAACACCAGCAGCTGGCCCCGGCGGGGGGTCACGGTGAAGTCGGCCCGACCGAGCATCCGGTCGATCAGGTCGGCGCCGAGCCCGGCGGCGTTGACCAGCCAGCGGGCCCGCACCACACCGTCGGGCACCCGGACCTCCACTCCCCCGTCACAGGGGTCGACACCGGTCACCGGGGTGGCCAGACGCAGCTCGGCACCGGCGCCGACCGCCTCGGTGGCGAAGGCCAGGGACACGGACCACGGGTCGACCGCCCACTCGCCGGGGACCAGGAGGCCTCCCCGGTGCCCGCGGCCCAGCCCGGGCTCGCGCCGGCGGACGTCAGCGACGTCCACGAGCTCGGCGTCGCCGTATCCGTTCGCCGCGGCCTTGGCCGCCAGTCCGGGCAGCGCGGCCTCCTGCTCGTCGTCCCACGCCACCAGCAGTGCCCCGCAGCGCTCGACGGCGATGCCGGTGGCCGCGGCGTACGCCGCCAGCAGGATGTGGCCGCGCGCCACCAGGCGCGACTCCAGGGTGCCCGGCACGGTGTCGAAGCCGGTGTGGAGGATGGCGGTGTTCGCCTTGGAGGTGCCATCACCCACGTCGTCCGCCCGGTCGAGGACCACCACCGACGCACCGTCCAGGGTGAGTCGGCGGGCGATGGCACACCCGACGACGCCGGCGCCGACCACGGCGACGTCGTAGCTGCCCGGGTCCCCCCCGGTCACCGCTCGTCCCGCGCCGAGGCGTCGACGGCTCGGTCGGCCGCCGCTGCGAACCGGCCCAGGGCATCAGCCGCCACCGCCGGCCCCAGGCGGGGCTCGTAGCGGGCCGCCGGCTCGGGGCGGGGGCCGTCCAGTCCCACTGCGGGGTCGAGCCCGGTGCGGGCCAGTGTGGCCACACCGAGGGCGGTGGCGTGGGGCGAGGCGAAGACCTCCACCGGGACCTGCAGCAGGTCGGCCTGGCGCTGCATGAGGAAGGACGAGCGGGTCAGGCCGCCATCGACCCGCAGTTCCACCAGCGGGCCGCCGAGGTCGTCGGCGGCTGCAGCGGCCAGGACCGCCACCTGGGCGGCCAGCCCCTCGAGCGTCGCCCGCACGACGTGGGCGGGTGTGGTGTGGAGTCCGAGCCCCTCGAGGGTGCCGGTGGCCGACGGACGCCAGTACGGAGCGCCCAGGCCGGCCAGGGCAGGCACCATCGTCACGCCGCCGGCGTCGGGCACCGAAGTGGCCACGGCGTCGAGGTGCTCGGCCGACGCCAGCAGCCCCATGGCAACCAGCCAGGTCACGGCCGCTCCGGCGGTATAGCTCTGCCCGTCGAGGCAGTAGGCCACGGACCCGGGCACGTCCCAGGCCACCGAGGCCGACAGGCCGTGGGCCGAGCGGCGCGCGTCGGGGCCGGTGGTGACCAGCAGGAACGCGCCGGTCCCGAAGGTGCACTTGGCCTCCCCCGCGGTCAGGCAGCCCTCGCCCACCAGCGCCGCCTGCTGGTCGACCGCAAGCCCGGTCAGCGGTAGCTGCGGACCGAAGGCCGCCGTGGTGCCGAAGTCGCCGGCGCACCCGGTCACCTCGGGAAGGTCCCCTGCGTCCAGGCCGAAGATCCCGGCCGCCTCGTCCGACCACTCCCGGCGGTCGAGGTCGAGCACCATCGACCGCGAGGCGGTGGTCACGTCGGTGACGAACCGGCCGGTCAGCGCGTGGACGAGCCAGGTGTCCGTGGTCGTCACCACCCCCGCCGTGGTCCGGTTCCGCCGCAGCCACGCCATCTTCGGCGCGGAAAAGTACGGGTCGAGCGGAAGCCCGGTGAGCTCGCCCAGCCGGTCGCGGTGTGCCTCCAGTCCCTCCGTCACCGAGGTGGCCCGACGGTCCTGCCAGGACAACGCGGTGGTGAGCGGCTCGCCGGTGGCCCGGTCCCACGCCAGGACCGTCTCGCCCTGGTTGGCGAGGCCCACCGCGTGCACCACCACCCCGGCGCCGGCGATGGCCGCCCGCCCGGCGGCGATGACCGACGCCAGCAGCTCGGCCGGGTCCTGCTCGACGGCCCCGTCACCGGTGGCCGCCGGGTGCACGGGGCACTCGGCCAGCCCGAGCACGGCGCCGTCGGGTCCCACCACCAGGGCCTTGGTCCCCGACGTCCCCTGGTCGACGGCGAGGACGTTCACGGGCGTGTACCGGTGGCACGCCCCACCCCACCGGCTGCCGACGTCCGTTCCATGACCCGCAACCTATCCCCGGGACGCGGCTCGCCCCCCGGGAGCCGGCCGGGCCGGTCAGCCGTGGGGGGCGGGGGCCAGCGCGTCGACCTCGGCCACCTCGTCCGGGGTCAGTACCCAGGTGGCGGCGGCCGCGTTGGACCGGACCTGCGCCGCTGTGGTGGCGCCGGCGATCACCGACGCCACCAACGGCTTGGCCGCCAGCCAGGCGAGCGCCAGCTCGAGCACCGTGTGGCCGCGGTCCTCCGCCCACACGGCGGCGGCGTCGACCACGTCGAAGTTCCGGTCCGACAGCAGGCCACCCCCGCCCACCCCGAAGTGCACCAGGCGGGTCCCTGCCGGGGCCTCCTCCCCGCGGGTGTACTTTCCCGACAGCAGCCCGCTGGCCAACGGGTAGTAGGGGAGATAGGCGATGCCGAGGCGGTCGCACTCGGCCACGGCGTCAGCCTCGTCCTCCCGTTGGACGAGGCTCCACTGGTTCTGGAGGGAGACGAAGCGGGGCCCACCGGTCCCGAACGCGCCCTCCGCCTCGCGCAACTGGCCCGCCGAGAAGTTGGAGCACCCGATCTCGCGGACCTTGCCCTCACGGACCAGTTCGTCGAGCACACCGAGCGTGTCGGCGATGGGGGTGTCCGGATCCGGGCGGTGCAGCTGGTAGAGGTCGATCCGGTCGGTGCCGAGCTGCGCCAGACTCCGTTCGATCGCGGCGCGCACGTAGTCGGGCGCCGCACCGCCGGGCCCACCGGCGACCGGGCTCCCGAACTTGGTGCCGATCACGACTTCGTCGCGCCGACGGCCCAGGGCCCGACCCAGTCGGGCCTCGCTGTCGAGGTAGGAGTCCGCCGTGTCGAAGAAGGTGATGCCGGACTCGATGGCGGCGTCCACGACGGGTGGCACGGCTTCCCCACCCATGAAGAAGCCGAAGTTGTTCGTCCCGAGTCCGATGACCGAGACCTCGAGGGAGCCGATGTGGCGAGTGTCCATGCGACCCGTACTACCACCCGGGGCCCGAGGGGCCACCGATCGCCGTCGGTTCAGACGCGCGCCATGTTGTCGAAGCGGGCGTGGTGGCCGATGAAGGCCAGACGGGTCGTGCCTGTCGGCCCGTTCCGGTGCTTGGCCACGATGACCTCGGCCGTCCCCTGCGTCTCGGTGGCGTCCGGGTTGTAGACCTCGTCCCGGTACAGGAAGAGGACGACATCGGCATCCTGTTCGATGGAGCCCGACTCCCGGAGGTCGGCGAGCATCGGCCGCTTGTCGGGCCGGCTCTCGAGGGACCGTGACAGCTGCGACAGGGCCACCACGGGCACCTCGAGCTCGCGGGCCAGGATCTTGAGCCCGCGGCTGATCTCGGACACCTCCACCTGTCGGTTTTCCGAGCCGTGGCGGCCGGTCATGAGCTGGAGGTAGTCGATGACCACCAGGCTCAGGCCTTCCCGACTCTTCAGTCGGCGGGCCCGGGCCCGGATGTCCATGACCGTCAGGTTGGGGTTGTCGTCGATGTAGATCGGCGCCTCGCTCATGCGGCTGATGGCGTTGCCGATCTTCGGCCAGTCGGCCTCGCGCAGCTTGCCGGTACGCATGCGGCCGGCGTCGACCCGGGCCTCGGAGCTCAGGAGGCGCTGGGTCAGCTCCATGTGGCTCATCTCGAGGGAGAACAGGAGCACCGGCTTCTTGAGCTTCACCCCGGCGTTGGCCACCATGCCCAGGGCGAACGCCGTCTTGCCCATGGCGGGCCGGGCGCCCACCACGACCAGGTTGGAGGGCTGCAGGCCGGCCAGCTGCTCGTCGAGGTCGGTGTAGCCGGTGGCCAGGCCGGTGACCGTCTCGCTCCGGCTGAAGAGGTGCTCGAGGTGGTCGAGCGTGGCCCCGAGCAGGTCCTCGAGCGGCGTCATCGTGTCCACCACCCGGCGCTGGGCCACGTCGAAGACGAGGGACTCGGCCCGGTCCAGGACCTCCGACACGTCCTCGGGCACGCTGTAGCCGAGCTCGGCGATCTCGCCGGCGACCGACACCAGGCGACGCAGGAGCGCCAGCTCCTCGACGATCTTGGCGTAGTACTCGGCGTTGCCGACCGACGGGGTGTTGGTCAGGAGGGCGACGAACACCGAGGTCCCGCCGATCGTCTCGAGCATGTCCCGCCGGCGGAGCTCCTCGGGGACCGTCACCGAGTCCGCCGGTTCACCCCGTTGGTACAGCGAGGCGATGGCCTCGAAGATGTGACCGTGCGACGCCTTGTAGAAGTCCTCGGCCTTGCAGTTCTCCATGGCCGCGGCGATGGCGTCCCGGGAGAGCAGCATCGCACCGAGGACGGACTCCTCCGCCTCGAGATTGTGCGGGGGGACCCGGCCGGTCGTGCTCGCCCCACCGGGATGGGAGGTGAGCAGCCGTCGGGGTCGCGTGTCGTCGAACGCCTGGACCATGGTGGGTCAACCCTCTCCCAGGTCGCCTGTGGAAGGTAAGACCCTCTTCCTGGGGAAAGGCGCCGGCGGCCCTGTGGACGTGACGTGGACAACCGGGTCCCGCCTGGGGACCGTCGGCCTCCCGTGGCGACCCGGGGTCGGGACGGGGCCCCTCCCGACCGGGCCCACCGGGACGGGCGTGCTGGAGCAGGACGGGTAGGGCATCGTCCCATCATGGACGCAGGGTGTGACACCTCCGGCAGTGGGGAGGCGGCGGCCTGCTGCCGGCCCGGTGGACCGCCGCACGTCCGGTCCCGGGCACACGAGTGCCCCGGCCGGGGGCCGGGGCACTCATGGTCCTGGCGCAGCGCGGCCGGGGCCGCGTCCGATCACGCCTCGGCGACCACGTCCACGGTCAATTCGAAGACGACCCCGCCGATGAGCTCGACGCGCACGCTGTGCTCGCCCACCGACTTGATCGGCTCCTCGAGCACCAGGTCGTGACGGTCGACGACCGCCCCGGTCTGCTCCTCGACGTGGCGCACGATGTCGGCGGCGCCGACCGATCCGAACAGCCGGTCGTTGGCGGCGCGGGCCGGGATGGTGATGGTGTTGCCTACCAGGGCCTTGGCCACCGTCTCGGAGCCCTCGCGGTCCCGGGCGTCCTTCAGGTCACGGGACTTGCGCATGGTCGCGGCCTGTCCCTCGATTCCGTCCGAGGCGATGATCGCCTTGCCGGCAGGGAGCAGGTGGTTTCGGGCGAAGCCGCCGGCGACGTCGATGATGTCGCCGCGCTTGCCCACCCCGTCCACATCGGTGCGGAGAAGGACCTTCATCACTCCCCACCTTCCTCGACGGGCTCGACGATGACCGGCTCGTCACCGGAGTCGAGCTCCACGACATCGACCTCGACGACCTCGACCGGCGCCTCGGCAGCGACCAGCGGCGGGGTGCCGTCGGGGATCGCCGTCGACGCGCCCTCTTCGCCCAGCGTCCGCTCCTCGTCGCGCCCACGGCGCCCGCCACCGGCGAAGCCGCCGCCACGGCCGCCACGGCCGCCCGGCCGCTCGGTGGTGGTGCGCTGTGTGTAGGGCAGCAGCACGAGCTCACGCGCCGTCTTGATGGCGATGGCGACGTCACGCTGGTGCTGGGTGCAGTTGCCCGACACGCGTCGGGCCCGGATCTTGCCCCGGTCGCTCATGTACTTGCGGAGCATGGCGACGTCCTTGTAGTCGACCCACTCCACCCGGTCCTTGCACAGCGCGCAGGGCTTCTTCTTGACGCGCCGGCCATTGTCCTTGGGCGCCCGGCGAGCGGTGCTGCCCCCACGATCGTTGTTCCTGGCCATGACTAGAAAGGCTCCTCGCTGTATCCGTACCCGGAGTCGGCAGGTGCGCCGCCCCCACTCGACTGCCCGCCGCGTCCGCCACCGCCGCCCCCGGACGGTCCGTCCGAAGGGCTGCGCCGCTCGTTCTTGGTGACCTGGGCGGTGGCCCAGCGGATGCTCGGCCCGATCTCGTCGGCGACCACCTCGACCTTGGACCGCTTGTCGCCGTCCGGGGTCTCCCAACTGCGCTGCTCGAGCCGGCCGGTCACGATGACCCGCGAGCCGCGGGACAGGGACTCGGCGGCGTTCTCCGCCATCTCCCGCCAGCAGACCACGTCGAAGAAGGAGGTCGCCTCCTCCCACTCCTGGGTCTGGCGGTTCTGCCACCGGCGGTTGACGGCCAGGCCGAAGCTGGCGGTGGCCTGCCCGGTGTTGGTGAACCGGAGCTCGGGGTCGCGGGTGATGTTGCCCACGAGCGTGACTGCGTTGCCACTCATGGTCAGCCCTCCCCGTTGGCGGCGGCTGCGGCGGCGGCACGACGGCCGGCGACCTTGTCGGGCAGCCGGATCACCTTGTGGCGCAGGACCTCGTCGGCCAGCACGAACACCCGCTCCATATCGGCGACTGCCGGCGGCTCGGCGTTCAGCTCGATGACGACGTAGTAGCCCTCGCGCTTGTGCTGGAGCTCGTAGGCGAAGGTCCGTCGACCCCATCGCTCGACACGGCCGGGGTTGCCCCCCTTGGACCTGAGCGCGGCCAGGGCCCGGTCGAGGACCCCGTTGACCGCAGCCTCATCGGCTCCGGTGTCGAAAATGACCATGGTTTCGTAGGGCCGCATGAACGGCTCACCTCCCTCTGGATCGGATGCGCTGCACCCGAGCCCCACGGCGTGGGGCAGGTCGGAACATTGACGGACCACCTGTGGGTACGGCGTGGTGGTCGGAACAGCCCACTCACACTAGCCGACGCTCAGTGGTAGACCTCCGCGTCCGCCGGAAAGGCCCCCGACCGGACGTCTGCGGCGAACGCCGCGACCGCCGCCGTGGCCTCGTCGGCGAGCTCGGTGTAGCGCCGGACGAACTTCGGCGTGCGCTCGCTGACCCCCAGCAGGTCGTGCAGCACGAGGACCTGGCCGTCGCAGTGGGGCCCGGCCCCGATGCCGAAGGTGGGCACCCCGAGGGCATCGGTCACCGCGGCACCCACCTTCTCGGGGACCCCCTCGACCACCACGGCGAAGGCGCCGGCGGACTCGAGGGTGCGGGCCCCCACGATCAGCCGGTGCGCCGCCTCGTCGTCACGGGCCTGGACCTTGAACCCCCCGAACGCGTGCACCGACTGGGGCGTGAGCCCGATGTGCCCCATGACGGGGATCTCGGCGGCCACCAGGGCCTCGATCATCGGTGCCCGCACGGCGCCGCCCTCCAGCTTGACGCACTGGGCGCCCGCACGGATCAAGGTGGCGGCGTTGCGGACCGTGTCCGCGGTGTCGACGTGATAGCTCATCCAGGGAAGGTCGCCCACGATCAGCGCGCCGGGTCGGGCCCGGGCCACGGCCCCCACATGATGGGCCATGTCGGCGACGGTCACCTGGAGCGTGTCCTCGTAGCCGAGCACCACGTTGGCCACCGAGTCCCCCACCAGGATGCAGTCGACCCCGCCGGCATCGGCGATCCGGGCACCGGGCGCGTCGTAGGCGGTCACCATCACCAGGGGCGCGTGGCCGTCGCGGACCTTGGCGGCGCGGACCGCCGGGACGGTCACGGACCGGGGTTCGGGCATGTGTTCCTCCTCATCGGCCGTCCAGCGCCCACGGGCTGCCGGCGGCATCGGCGGGGCGGGCCCCGCGGAGTACGAGCTGCTGCACCTCCAGCGTACCGCCCCCGCACCAGGGGCGACAGGGGGTCGGCCTACGACGTGGTGCGGCTCCGCAAGGGCTTGCGGGCCACGGCGTCGACCCCGGCACCGGCCGGGTACATCCGGGCCAGGTGGTTCCAGCGGCAGCCGCAGCACACCTCGATCACGTAACAGACCACCGGCTCCTTGCGGCGCCAGTACCGGCCGAGCTCCGCCTGGGTGGCGACGCAACGACCCCCGGCCGGCAGCTTGGAGCCGAAGACGAAGGTCACGTCGACGAGGTCGGACTCCTCGCAGATCGGGCACTGCTCGCCCATCGGCCGGCCCAGGTTGGTCGCCGCCCGGATCAGCTCGGGGTGGGCGTCGCACACGTCGAGCCGGGACAGGCGCCCCTTGCGGAACTCGCGGATGACCGAATTCCGGGCGAGCAGGTACTCCACCTGCCCCCCGGTGGGGGAGGTCTGCACGCCGTCGAGCGCTCCGGGTCGGAAGCCCATCGGGACAGGGTACCGCCTCGGTCCCCCCGAGGGTCCGGACCGGTCCGGGTGCGTGTCGCCGCGCCGATGCCGGGATGTGCCATTTCGATGTATCAACTCGATACATCGAAATGATGTATCGTCTCTGGTATGCAGTCGGTGAACATCCATCGCCCCGTGACCGGGCGGACCTGACGTGCTCGACCTCGCCATCCTCGGGCTGCTCTTCGAACAGGAGATGCACGGGTACGAGATCCGCCGGCGCCTCCGCGACGAGCTCGGACTGTTCGCCAACATCTCCTTCGGCTCCCTCTACCCGGCGCTGTCCCGCCTCGAGCGGGCGGGGGCGGTCACGGTCGCCGAGTCCGGGGGCGCCGCCGCGCCGATTCCGGCCACCGGCTCCCTCGGGGGTGAGCGCGCCGGGCTGCGGGCCCGCCGGTCGGGCGCATCCCTCGGGACCAAGCGCTCCCGGAAGGTGTACCGGATCACCGATGCCGGCCGCGCCCGCTTCGAGCAGCTGCTCGAGGGCGAGGAAGGGGCGGGCGCCGACGACGCCCGGAGCTTCGGGCTCCGTCTGGCATTCGCCCGCCACCTGGCCCCGTCCGCCCGCCTGGCGCTCCTCGAGCGGCGCCGGGCCCAGCTGACCCGGCGCCTCGCCACCGACCTGGTGCGCGCCTCGGGCGAGCGCCTCGACGTCTACACCCGCTCCCTCGTCGAGCACAGCACCGAGGCGACCGAGCACGACATCGCCTGGTTGGACCGCCTGATCGAGGCGGAACGCCAGAAGCAGGCCGCCGGCCGCGCCGAGGGTCCGCCCTCCGGCGCCGATCCCGGGCGGTCCACGATCTCCAGCACCGAGCTCGGCGAGCCCCACGCGGGTGATGCCCTGTCCTCGTCGTCCCCGTCGGGGACGCCATGAGAGCCCGCACCCTCCGGGGCGCACCTGCCAACGCGACCCTCCGGGGCGCATCCACACCGATGAAGGGAACTGCACGATGAGCAAGATCCGAGTGGCGATCGCCGGCGTGGGAAACTGCGCCAGCTCGCTGATCCAGGGGGTCGAGTACTACCGCGACGCCGAGGCCGGCGACACCGTGCCCGGCCTGATGCACGTGGTGCTCGGGGGCTACCACGTGTCCGACCTAGAATTCGTTGCCGCGTTCGACGCCGATGCCGCCAAGGTCGGCACCGATCTCGGCAAGGCCATCTTCGCCGGCCAGAACAACACCATCCGGTTCGCCTCGGTGGGCGACCTGGGGGTGACGGTCCAACGGGGCCCGACGCTCGACGGGTTCGGCAAGTACTACCGGGAGACGGTGGAGGAGTCGCCGGCCGAGCCGGTCGACGTGGTCGCCGCCCTCAAGGACTCGGGCGCCGAGGTGCTGGTCAGCTACCTGCCCGTCGGGTCCGAGCAGGCCCAGCGGTTCTACGCCGACGCCTGCCTGCAGGCCGGGGTGGGCTTCGTCAACGCCATCCCGGTGTTCATCGCCTCCGACCCGGTCTGGGCCCGGAAGTTCCACGATGCCGGACTTCCCATCGTCGGGGACGACATCAAGAGCCAGGTCGGCGCGACCATCGTCCACCGGATCCTCACCCGGCTCTTCGAGGACCGCGGTCTGGCCCTCGACCACACCTACCAGCTCAATGTCGGCGGCAACATGGACTTCAAGAACATGCTGGAGCGCGAGCGGCTCGAATCGAAGAAGGTCTCGAAGACCCAGGCCGTCACCAGTCAGATCGAGCACGGTGACCTCGACGCCGACGACGTCCACATCGGTCCCTCGGACCACGTGCCGTGGCTCCACGACCGCAAGTGGGCCTACATCCGCATGGAGGGCCGCAACTTCGGCGACGTGCCGCTCAACCTCGAGCTCAAGCTCGAGGTGTGGGACTCCCCCAACTCGGCCGGCGTCATCATCGACGCCGTGCGGTGCGCCAAGCTCGCCCTCGACCGGGGCATCGGCGGCCCCCTGCTCGGGCCGTCGGCCTACTTCATGAAGTCGCCGCCGGTGCAGTACCACGACGACGTCGCCCACGACATGGTCGAGGCGTTCGCCGACGGCGACCGCGGGCCGGTCTGGCCCGAGGACTGACCCCTCAGGCCGGCGCGACCTGCGCCGCCCACCACGCATCCAGACGACGCAAGGCCTCCTCCTCACCGAGGGGGCCTTCGTCCATCCGCAGCTCGAGCAGGTGGCTCAGCGCCTCACCAACCGCACGACCGGGCGGGATCCCGAGGTGGGCCATCACCTGGGCCCCGTCGAGGTCCGGGCGGATGGCGTCGAGCTCCTCCTGCTCGCGGAGCTGGGCGATCCGGGCCTCCAGCTCGTCCATCCTGCGGTCGAGGGCCCGCGCCTTGGCGGTGTTGCGGGTCGTGCAGTCGCACCGGGTGAGTTCGTTCAGACGGGCGAGCAGGGGCCCGGCGTCGCGCACGTAGCGCCGCACGGCACGGTCGGTCCAGCCCAGGCGGTAGGTGTGGAACCGCAGGTGGAGGTTGACCAGCTCGGTGACCAGGTCGACCTCGTCATTGGGGTAGCGCAGGGCCTGCATGCGCTTGGCGGTCATGCGCGCCCCCACCACCTCGTGGTGGTGGAACGTGACGCCTCCGTCCACGAAGGCGCGGGTCCGGGGCTTGCCCACGTCGTGGAAGAGCGCCGCCAGCCGGAGGAGTCGGTCCGGGGACGTCTTGTCCACCACGGCCAGGGTGTGGCCCAGCACGTCCTTGTGGCGGTGGATCGGGTCCTGTTCGAGCGCGAGCCCGGGGAGCTCGGGCAGGAACTCGTCGGCCAGACCGGTGCGCACGATGAACCACAGCGCCGTCGACGGGACCGGCACGACCATGATCTTGTCCAGCTCGTCGCGGATCCGCTCGGCCGACACGATCGAGAGGCGGTGGTGGCCGGACAGGACGGCGGCCTCCAGCTCCGCGGTCGGCTCCAGGTCGAGCTTGGCGATGAAGCGCGCCGCCCGCAGCATGCGCAACGGGTCGTCGGCAAAGGAGACCTCGGGGTCGAGCGGGGTCCGCAGCCGGCGCTCGGCCAGGTCGGCGAGTCCGCCGTAGGGGTCGATGAGTTCCAGCTCCGGCAGGCGGAGGGCCATGGCGTTGACGGTGAAGTCCCGCCGGGCGAGATCGTCCACGATGAGGTTCCCGAAGGCCACGTCGGGCTTGCGGGAGTCCGGGTGGTACGCCTCGGCCCGGTGGGTCGTGATCTCGTACTTCTGCCGGCCGCGGAGGCAGGCGATGGTGCCGAAGCGCTTGCCCTGGGTCCACACGGCGTCGGCCCACCCCCGCAGGAGGGCCTCGATGTCGTCGGGCCGGGCGTCGGTGGTGAAGTCGAGGTCGGGACCGGCCCCGACAGCGGACGTGTCGACTTCGGCCACGATGGCGTCGCGCACCGAACCCCCCACCAGATAGAGGGTGTGGCCAGCCGAGCGGAAGCGGTCGGACAGGTCGGCGGTGGCGTCGACCAGGGGCCGCAGGCGCTCAGGGAACACGCAGCCGAGGGTAGTGCGACTGACGTAGGCTGCGGTTCGACGTGGACCGGCAACGAGCCAGAACCTGCCCTGGGGGCAGCGACCCCGGCGGCGCCGGACCGGCCGACGGCAGGCCCGCCCCGGACTTCGGTGCTGCCCGGCGTGGCCCCGCGGTCCCGGGTCGCCGACGTGGGATCCGGGCGAGCGCCCCGGTCGCTGCCGTCACCGCTGCCGTCACCGCCCTCGTCGTCCTGGCCCTGGCGTCGCTCCTCCCCCCGACCGCCGGTGCCGTCGCGTCGCCGACCGGCCCCGGTGCGGTCCAGCTCGCCTCCCCGGCCCCGGCGTTGACGCTGCTGTCCCAGACGGCCTGGGTGGCACCGGGCCAGGTGTTCGACCTGCACCTCCGACCGGGCCGGTCCGCCGTGGCCGACGCCCAGCTCGGCCTCACCGTGTCCGTGTACCCGTGCCTGTCGAGCGTGTCGGGCTTCGACCAGTCCGTCGGCTCCGGCCCCACCGGGACGCCGATCTCGTCGACGTCCTCGCCCGTCGCCGTGACCGGGCTGCCGGGCCTCACCGGTGGGGGCGTCGACCTGTCGCTCCCGGTGGTGGTGGGGGCCGCGGCGCCCGCTCCGTCCGGTGCCGCGTTCACCGTCCGGCTGCTGGCGGTGGGCGGACAGTGCCAGTCGTTCCCGGCCGGGGTGTTCCCCGTGCGGGTCCAGCTGGTCGACACCTCCGGGGGCACGGTGCTGGGGTCGTTCACGACCCATCTGGTGTACACCGAGGCGCCGGCCGCCACCCAACGCCTGCGGGTCGGCGTGGTGCTGCCGGTCCAGGCCACCCAGCGGGCGTCGCGGGCCCCTGCGCCCGCCGAGCTGCTCGCCCGACCGTCGTCGGCCCTCGACACCCCGCAGGCCGCGCTGGCCGGCGTCGTCGGCACGGTCGACCGGATCGCCACGCAGCACCGGACGGTCCCGGTGACCCTGCAGGTGAGCGGGCAGACCGTCGCGCTCCTGGCATCCACCGGGCACGCCTCGACGCTCGCCCAGCTCGGACAGCTGGCGTCCTCGCCCGACCAGCACCAGCTGACGGCGGCTCCCTACGCACCGGTCGATGCCGCCGCCCTGGTCGACGCCGGCCTGGCGTCCGAGCTCGGCCTGCAGGTGGCCCGCGGCGTGGAGACGGTGGCGGCCGCCACCGGGCGCCCGGCGCCGGCGGCGGCCGCCGGGCTCGGCCCGTGGATCGCCGGTGCACCGCTCGACACCGGCACCGTGGCAGCCCTGGCCGGCGACGGGTTCAACCAGGTCGTCGTGCCCTCCGGTGACCTGACTTCCGCGCCGGCCGACGGGTCCACCACCCAGCCGTTCCCCCTGGGCGGGGTCCGTGGCGGCGGGATCACGGCCATGGCGTCGGACGACGACCTGGCCGCCCGGTTCCTGTCGGACCCCGGCAACCCGGTCCTGGCCGCCCACCAGCTGGTGGCCGAGCTCGCTCAGCTCTACTACGAGCGGCCCAACGGGGTCAGCCCCCGTGCCGTGCTGGCCGTGGCCCCGCCTTCGTGGACCTCCGACCCCGCCTTCGTGGACGCCCTGCTCGGCTCGCTGGACGGGAACCCGGTCGTGCAGGCGCTGACCACGTCTCAGGTGTTCGCCCTCTTCCCCCAGCCGGCGCCCTGCCGGTCCGCATGCCGCCTGACCGGCGCGGTGGGCACCGGCATCCCCGCCGGGGCCATCCGCGCCCAGCGGGTGCGGGTCAACGGGTTCGCCGACGCCGCCGTGAGCGTCCGGCCCCTGGCCCAGCAACTCGGCGACCTCGTACTGGGGGGCGAGGCCCAGACGCTGCGGGGGTCGCAGCAGGCGGCCGTGGTGGCCAACGCCGGATCGGCCGTCGACGCCCAGCTCGGCCAAGTCGCCGTCCAGGGGGACAAGACGGTGACGCTCACCGCCAGCAGCGGACTCGTGCCGGTGACGGTGGCCTCCGTGGCGCCCTACCCGATGACGGCCACGCTGGTCCTGGGCAGCGACAAGCTCCTGTTCCCCGACGGCCAGACCCAGTGGACGAAGACCGGGGTGGTGCTGGCGCCCCACCACCAGAACGTCGTCTACGTCCGGGTCCGGGCCCAGGCGGCCGGCGTGTTCCGGCTGGACGTCTCCCTCCGCTCCCCCGACGGGTCCCTGCGCCTCGCCGCCGGCGAGCTGTCGGTGCGTTCGACCCCGTCGTCGGTGGTCGGGCTGGTCCTGACCGGCGGGGCCGTGCTGGTCCTGGCGGTGTGGTGGTTCCGCACCTCGATGCGCCGGCGGGCCGCCCGTCGGGACGAGGACGAGTCGGCGGACGAGGCAGACCGAGCCGCCGGGGGCCCTCCGGACGAACCGCCGCCCGGACCATGAGCGACGAGGACGACACCATCGAGGCGGGGACGGCCGACACGGCAGGTGAGCGCCTGCCTACTCCGCCGCGGGGCGCCACCCGCCGCCTGGGCGGCGCCACCGCCGGCATGGCACTCGGGACGACCCTGTCGCGGCTCACCGGCGTGGGGCGGGTCATCGCGCTGACCGCCGCGGTCAGCGGCGGCGGGTTCGCCGACGCCTACAACCTGGCGAACACCACCCCGAACATCATCACCGACATCGTCATCGGCGGCGTGCTGGCGGCGACCTTCGTCCCCGTGTTCGTGTCGGAGCTCACCACGAAGGACGCCAAGGAGGCGTGGGAGGCGATCTCCTCCGTAGTGACGGTCACCGTGAGTCTCGTGGTCGTGGCCACCGTGGCATTCTTCGTCCTCACCCCGTCGATCATCGACCTCTACACCGCGACCAACCACCACGTCGACGTGCACCAGCAGCAGGTCGTCGCCACGTTCCTCCTACGGTGGTTCGTCCCGCAGTTCGCCTGCTACGGCCTGATCGCCCTGGCCACGGCGCTGCTCAACACGCAGGGCAAGTTCGCCGTGCCCATGTTCGTCCCCATCGCCAACAACCTGGTGGTCATCGGCATCCTGGTGTGGTTCCACGTCCTGGTGCCGAACCCGAACCTGGCCACCATCGAGGCCCACCACACCGCGCTGCTGCTGCTCGGGATCGGTACCACGCTGGGCGTCGTCGTCCAGGGGCTGCTGCTCGTCCCGTCACTCCTGCGGTCCGACCTCCAGGTCCGCTTCCGCTGGCAGCCCGGCCACGAGGCCATGCGCCGGATCACCCGGCTGGCCGGATGGACCTTCGGCATCGTGCTGGCCAACCAGGTCGCCTTCGTGGTCGTCCTGGCGCTGGCCGACGGTGCCCCCGTCGGGGCCGTGTCCGCCTGGACGTACGCCTACACGTTCTTCCAGCTCCCCTACGGCGTCATCGCTGTGTCGGTCATGAGCGCGGTGACCCCCTCGCTCTCGGCCCGGTGGGCCGAGGGGAACCTCGTCGCGTTCCGCCACCGCATGGCGTTCGGGCTCCGGAGCATGCTGGCCCTTGTCATCCCCTCCGCCGTCGGCATGATCATCCTGGCCCACCCACTCATCGACCTCGTGCTGGCCCACGGCGCCGAGACCTCGCAACAGGCGGCGACCACCGCGGCCACGCTCGCCATGTTCGCCCTGGGCCTGCCCGGCTTCTGCACCTTCCTCTACCTGGTGCGGGTGCTCCAGGCGATGCAGGACACCCGCACGGCGTTCCGCATCTACCTGGTCGAGAACGGAATCAACATCGCCCTCGCCGTCCTGCTGGTCGGCCCGCTCGGTGTCCGGGGACTGGCCCTGGCCATGTCCATCGCCTACAGCGTGGCCGCCCTCATCGGGCTGCGGGTGGTGGCCGCCAAGGCCGGCGGCATGGCCGGAGGCGACCTCACCGCCCCGCTCACCCGCGTGGCCGTCGCCACCGCCGTGATGGCCGTCGCCACGGTCGTAGCCGTCAACGTGTCGGGCGCCACCTCGGGCCCGGTCCTGCTGGCTCGGGTGGTCCTGGCCGTGGTCGTCGGCGTGGTCGCCTTCGTCGGGACGACGGTCGTGCTCGGGGCCCGCGACGAGCGGCGGACCATCGAGGAGCGCGCCCTGCGGGCGTCGGTGCGCGAGGCGGCGGGGGCGACGATCGACGGGGGGAACGGCGGCGACGAGGACCCGGCTGCGACGGAAGGGGCTGCGGGCGACTCCCCCCGCGAGCGGGCCGCCCAGTCGTCCATCCGCCTCGTCACCCCGGACGCCGGCGGCGCCGATGCATCGGACCACCCGGGTGACGACCGTCCGGGACCCTCGGGCCACACCGGGACCGGCGCCCCGTACGGGTCAACGGCGGATCCGTTCCATGGCAGACTCGACGCCGGGTCGGGCACCGCCCCGGTGCGCCACCTGCGACCGGTGGACGGTGGACGGAGGGACGCCGCGCTGGACGGGCCGGCGACCGACCGCGGCATCGGCCTCCCTCCGGTGCACGAGCCGGGGGCACAGCGCCCCCCCGAGGACGAGGAGTAACCCCATGGCCGGCATCCGGGTGGTCACCGACAGCGCCTGCGACCTGTCGGCAGAAGAGGCGGCTGCCCACGGCATCGTGGTGGTCCCCCTGTCGATCCGCTTCGGCGACGCGGAGTTCGTCGACGGGCGCGACCTCACCACGGAGGAGTTCTGGGCCCGCTGCAAGGCCAGCGACGTGCTACCGGAGACGGCGGCGCCCTCCCCCGGTGCCTTCCAGGCGGCCTTCGAGGCAGCCCGGGCCGACGGTCACGACGGCGTACTCTGCCTGAGCCTCTCCGGCGGCGTGTCGGCCACCTTCCAGTCGGCCAGCGCCGCTGCCCGGGCCGTGGACGGGTCGTTCGACGTGCGCGTCGTCGACACCCGCTCGATGACCATGGGCCTCGGACTGATGTGCATCGACGTGGCCGACCTGGCCGCCACCGGCGCCGACCTCGAGACCTTGGAGACCCGGGCGCGGGACCTGATCGGACGCACCCAGGTCTACGGAGTGGTCGACACGCTGGAGCACCTGGAGAAGGGCGGCCGCATCGGCGGCGCCCGGGCCCTGCTCGGGTCGCTGCTGTCGATCAAGCCGGTGGTGTCACTCGTCGACGGCGAAGTCGCCGAGGAGTCAAAGCAACGGACCCGGGGCAGGTCCTTGCGCTACCTGGCCGACAAGGCACTGCAGGCACCGCCGCTGAGCCGAATCGGCATCGCCGACGGCGCCGCCCCCGACATCGACGACTTCCTGGCGCTGCTGGCCGACGTGCGGTCCGAGCACCCCATCATCGTCACCCAGCTCGGACCGGTCGTCGGCACCCACACCGGCCCGGGCACCATCGGGCTCTGCCTGATCACCGCCGAGTAGCACCGCCCGGCGCAGAGCTTCGAGCGGGGCAACGGGCAGCGGCCAGGGTATCCTCGGGCAATGGACCCGAAGCCCGCGCACCACACGCCGTCGCTGCCCAGCATCGCCGACCTCGACGACCTGCCCTCCAGAGGCGCCGACGCGGTCGACACCGTCGTCGACTTCATCCAGAACAAGGCCGTCCGGCCGCTCACCCTGGCCACCCGGGCCATCGTGTTCGGGATCATCGTCCTGGCCGCCAGCATCATCACCCTGACCCTGGTCTCGATCACCATGATCCGGCTGCTGACCGTCTACATCCCGGGCAACCGGGTCTGGGTGTCGGACCTGATCGTGGGCGTCGTCTTCGTCTCCGGCGGTATCGCGGCCTGGACCCAGCGCATCGATCGGAACGCGCCCGCCGCGGCAGCGGCGTGACCGAGTCCCGCCACGTCATCATCATCGGTTCGGGCCCCGCCGGCCTGACCGCCGCCATCTACGCCTCCCGCGCCCAGCTGGCGCCGCTGGTCGTCGAGGGTGAGCCGTCCTCGACCGGCGACCAGCCCGGGGGCCAGCTCATGCTCACCACCGAGGTCGAGAACTTCCCCGGATTCGTCCAGGGGGTCATGGGGCCGGAGCTGATGGGGGCCTTCCGTGAGCAGGCCGCTCGCTTCGGGACGGAGTACGTGACGGCCAAGGTGTCCCGGGTCGACCTCTCGACCCGGCCGTTCGGCCTATGGGTGGGCGATCCCGCCGCCCCCGAGCCCACCTATGCGGCCGACGCCCTGATCGTGGCGACCGGGGCCAAGGCGCTCATGTTGAACCTGCCCAACGAGGAGCGCCTGCTCGGGTACGGGGTGTCGACCTGCGCCACCTGTGACGGCTTCTTCTTCCGCGGCCAGGAGATCGCCGTGGTCGGCGGCGGCGACTCGGCGCTCGAGGAGGCCCTGTTCCTGACCCGGTTCGCCGACAAGGTGACCCTCATCGTCCGCCGCGGCGAGCTGCGGGCGTCCAAGGTCATGCAGCAGCGGGCGGTCGACAACCCGAAGGTCGGGTTCCTCTGGCACACCTCGGTCGTCGACGTCATGGGCGACACCAAGGTGTCGGGCATCCGGGTGCGCAACAACGAGACCGGCGAGGAGACCGACGTGGCCCTGTCCGGGCTGTTCGTCGCCATCGGCCACCTGCCGAACACCGACCTCTTCGCCGGCCAGCTCGACATGGAGGAGAACGGCTACCTGAAGACGGTGGGCACCACCACCTACACGAACGTCGAGGGCGTCTTCGCCTGCGGCGACGTGCAGGACCACCGGTACCGACAGGCCATCACCGCTGCCGGCTCGGGCTGCATGGCTGCCATCGACGCCGAGCGCTGGCTCGAGGACCAGGCCGCCTCCGGCCACTGACCCCGGGCCCCTCCCCTCCTCCCCGAGGGGAATGGGCCGGCTCCGTCCGTGGTTGACCTAGCGTGTCCGTTCGGACAGACCAGTCGGGCCCGCACCGGGCCCAGGAGGAACAGGGACAATGAGTGAGAAGATCGCAAACCTGAGCGACGCTAGCTTTGACGAGCATGTCAAGTCCTCGGACGTTCCCGTACTGGTGGACTTCTGGGCGGAGTGGTGCGGTCCGTGCAAGATGATCGCCCCGGTCCTCGAGGAGATCGCCGACGAGCAGGCGGGCAAGCTCGAGGTGGTCAAGCTCAACATCGACGACAACCTCGACGTGACCCGTCGGTTCGACGTCATGAGCATCCCCACGCTCATCCTCTTCAAGGACGGCGAGCCGGCCATGCGGATCGTCGGGGCCAAGGGCAAGGGCCAGCTGCTGCAGGAGCTGTCGGCGCACCTTTGAGGGGCACGGTGGCCCCCGGCGGGCCGTCGTCGGTGCCGGCTGACCGGATGTGGGCCGGAGGGGGTCGTTGAGCCCCGAGAGTGAGATCCACCTGGAGCTCGGCGACGAGGGCCAGGCCGTCGTCGATGTCCAGCGACGACTGGCTGACCTGGGGTTCTCACCCGGGGTCGACGCGCCGGGCTCGTTCCGCGAAGGGACCCGTGCCGCCGTCGAGGCCTTCCAGTACCGGCGGGGCCTGCGGGTCGACGGCCTGTGCGGGCGCCAGACGTGGTCGGCGCTCGTCGAGGCCGGTCGCCACCTCGGGGACCGATTCCTCTACCGCCGCTCCCCCATGCTCCGAGGGGACGACGTGGCCGAGCTGCAGCAGCGCCTGAGCGCCCTCGGCTTCGACTCCGGCCGGGTCGACGGGATCTTCGGCGACCTCACGTCGGCCGGGCTGGGCGAGTTCCAGCGCAACGCCGGGATCCCGGTGGACGGGATCGCCGGGGCCACCACCGTGTCGGCGCTGTTGCGTTTCGGCTCACGGCACGACGGCTCGGAGCTGGTGTCGGCCGTCCGCGACCGCGAACGGCTGCGGCAGGCACCTCGCACGCTCGCCGGCCGCCGGGTCTCACTCGGCGAGGAGGGCGGTCTGGGGGCCACCGTGGGTGCGGTACGGCGCCTGTTGGTGAGCCAGGGCGCGGTGGTCACGACCCACCACCACCCGGACGGGTCGATCCAGGCAGCCGAGGCCAACGCTGCAGAGGCCGAGGTCTACGTGGGGCTACGCCTGGGCCTCGTCGAGGGGTGCTCCGCCTCCTACTACTCGGGCTACCGCTACTCGTCCCCAGGGGGCCGCCGGTTGGCCGAGCTGCTGCACCTGGCCCTGTCCAACACGCTCGGCCTCCCCGACGCCGGGAGCCGGGGGATGTCGCTGCCGCTGCTGCGCGAGACCCGCATGCCGGCAGTCATCTGCGAGATCAGCCCGGCCTCGGTCGTGGTGGAGCGTTCGGCCGTCATCGCCCGGGCAGTCGTCGACTCCCTGTCCGAGTGGGTCGACACCGCATGGGACTGAGCCGGTACTACCACCGGCGAGCAGCCTTCCACCTCTACCTCAGGTGCGTCCCCAACAGTAATCCACAACTTCATGCACAGGTTGTGGACGAAGCTCTACTTGTGCTTCAGGGATGTGAACTACCACAGAAAGTGGTTGTTTTGCCAGGTCTTACCTGAATTACGTCAGTTAACCTCACTGTACGTGGTCTATTGAACGGCCGAGGTCTCCACACCGCCGACCATCAGCTTGTAGATGCGCTCGAGGTCCTCCAACGTGGCGAACTCCACAACCACACGACCCCGCTTGGCGGACATGTCGACCTTCACCCGAGTGTTGAGGTGACTGGCCAGCAACTCCTCGAGCTCGAGGATTCCGGGGGGCGGAAGCTGCCGCGGGCCAGAGGTCGGGCCCGTGCGGATCTCGGGCACCGGAGCAGCGGGCTCCGCTCCCCCGTCCGGAACCACGGTGAGGTCGGCACGCGACCCCTCGGGTAGCCGGATCCCCTCGACCTCGTCGTTGTGCCGACGGACCAGGTCCTCGATGGCACGGACGGTCAGGCCGTCGGACACGGCCGACCGGGCCAGCGACTCCTGGTACCCGCGATCAGGGGTCCCGAGCAGCGCACGGGCGTGGCCCGGGCTGATCTGCCCTTCCGCGAGCAGCCGTTGGACGCCGGACGGTAGCTGGAGCAGCCGGAGGGTATTGGTGACGGCCGTACGGCTCTTGCCCACACGGGTCGCCACCTGGTCGTGGGTGAACCCGAACTCCTCGATCAGCTGCTGATAGGCGGCAGCCTCCTCCAGGACGTTGAGGTCCTGGCGATGGAGGTTCTCCACCAGGGCCTGCTCCAGGCTGTGGGTGTCGTCGGAAGTCTGGATGAGTACCGGGATCGTGTGGAGGCCGGCCCGGCGGGAAGCGCGCCAGCGGCGCTCCCCCGCGATGAGCTCGAACTCGTCCGACGACTCGCCGCCGATCCGGCGCACCAGGATGGGCTGGAGCACGCCCAGCTCCTTGATCGATGCCGCCAGCGAGGACATCGTCTCCTCGTCGAAGTTGACACGGGGCTGGCGGGGGTTCGGCCTGATGTTGCCGATCGGGACCTCGCGGAGCGCCGATGTCCGGTCGCCCATCACCTCGGTGGGGATGAGGGCGCTGAGTCCCTTCCCCAGACCGCTACGACGTGCCACCGCTGACCTCCTTGGCTAGTTCCCTGTAGGCGATCGCCCCGCGGGATGCAGGGTCGAAGGCCGTGATCGGCTGACCGAAGGACGGCGCCTCCGAGAGCCGGACGGTGCGGGGGATCACGATCCGACAGACCTTCGACCCGAAGTGGTCGCGGACCTCGGTGGCCACCTGATCGGCCAACTTGGTGCGGGCGTCGTACATGGTGAGCACGATGGTCGAGATGTCCAGCCGCGGGTTGAGGTTCGAGGCGACCAGGTGGACGTTCCGCATGAGCTGGCTCAGACCCTCGAGTGCGTAGTACTCGCACTGGATGGGCACCAGGACCTCCGTGGCGGCGGCCAACGCATTCACCGTGATGAGGCCGAGCGACGGCGGGCAGTCGATCAGGACGTAGTCGAAGTCGTCGATGACCGACTCGATGGCCCTCTTCAGCTTGAGCTCCCTGCTGAAGGCCGGAACCAACTCGATCTCGGCGCCGGCCAGGGCGATGGTGGCCGGAGCGACGAACAGGTTCTTCATACTCGTGGGCTCGACACAGTCCTCGAGCGAGCAGTCTCTCATGAGGACGTCGTACATCGAGAGCTCGAAGTTGCGGGCGTCGATCCCGAGGCCCGTGGTGGCGTTCCCCTGCGGGTCGAGGTCGATGACAAGGACCCGGAAGCCGAGCTCGGCCAACGCTGCCCCGAGGTTGACCGATGTCGTGGTCTTTCCCACCCCGCCCTTCTGGTTGGCAACGGCCAGCACCCGCGGCAGCGGGTTGCCCGAGGCCGCCTGTGCCTCCCGGCCAGGGTTGGTCGGCGCCGGCCCATCCTCGGGCGCGGCGGCCGGTGCGGGCGGGGGAGCGGCCGGCGGCTCGGCGACGGCTTCACCGGATGCCCCGCCCGATGTCGTTTCGGACGGGACCGGCTCGACCGGTTCGCTGGCGGATGCCTCGGCCGTCACACCTGAAGCGACATGCTCCGCCCCATCGTCATCACGATCCCTTTCGGCGTCGGTGTCGGGCCGGCCCTCGGGGAGACCGGACTCGACAACCGGGGCGGGGGAGTCCGCACCTCCTTCAGCACTGACGTCCATCTCCTCGGAAACGGTGTGCACCCCGGAGTCGATCTCGTCCACGTCCGGAGAATCCTCGACCATGGTGGCCGGCCCCTGACCCGGGGAGCCGGCGGATGCGTCCGATTCATCCGACGGAGGACCCTGAGGGGATGGCCTGTTCCGACCACGACGTCGGCCGCGCATTATCGTCTCCTCGAGTAGGAAGGGTGCAAGGGCTTCATACTCCCCCGGTCCAACCCTCAGGTCAAGCATCCTCCCCAATTGTTTCACGTGGAACATCGAGGCTTCGAGAACTCCCTGCGCAGAAACTCCGGACCGTCCGGACCTGATCCTCACCACACCACGAATTCACACGGCTCCGACCACCGGATCGTGACCTCCGGCCGTCCCAGGGACGCGGGGGACGTGGGCCGTACGACCCGTGCCGGTCGTCGGATGACCACATCGGCCGGGGTTCGACCGGTCGCCTGACCGAACAACGGCCAGCTGCGGGGGAGTGACGGGGGTGATCACATCCATGAGGACGGTTTCAGCAGGGGTTGGGCCATCGCAGACCGAGGGCGGCGGCCTGGCGGGTGGACCCGACCATGATCGGCGCATCCGCCACGGAGTGAGCCGGTCGACCCGGTCGAACGGAGCCATGGGGTCCTGCGTCGGCCGCGTCCGGTCACGCCTGACCGCCACCGACAGCGGTGGGATGCTTCCGAGCCGGCCTGGGGGAGTTCTCGCTCGAGAGCATCAGATCCGCAACGGCAGGCCCCGTGCTCACCGGCCGTGCCCCCGGACTCCGAACCCTCCACCTCCACTGTCGGGCACTCCTCACCGACGCCGAAGCTGAGGACGATGTGCTGGGACGTTGGCCCGCTACCGATCGATCGCTCGACTCGGCCATCGGCAGCGGGCACCCGATGGACCTGGGGACGGGGGTGGGTCCGAAGGCATCCCGGCCTGACCGATGCGGTCGTACCCGCGACACGAATACCGTCGACCGGAGCACGGCGGGGGAGACCCGGTCGGATGCCACTACCCCATGGGGACGGTCGTCCGGCCGGGTGGTCGATCGGGTTCGACCGACACGACACGGAACAGCATCAATCAGTCCCCTCACTCCCAGCCCCGAATCTCTAGCCCGCTGGGGTCGGGATCGTGTGCCGCTTCCGGTTGATCCGCTTCTACCGGGCGACCAGGGGCGACCGACAGCGCAGGACGCCGGGATGCCGGGACGAACAGCTCCCTGGGTTGCCTCCCCCTCCGCGTCCTCCATGGCGCCAACCAGTGCTGCACTCGGGAGTCCGCGCCTTGGGGACGGGTCTACTTGGTCCCCGTTCCGGTCTGCCGTCAGTGGCCTCGGTTGTGCAGGGGCCGCGTTCGAGCCGGACCATCGGATAAACTATCGGCAGATCTCCCCAGGTCACCCTCGCGCGATCGGATGCCCGATGACGGCCGATGCCGATCAGGACAGGTGGGGCCTCACGGTCCGGCTGCCGCACCCAACGTGCCAGGTGCCGAGGCGCCGCGATGTTTCACGTGAAACATCGGGACCGCCGTTGGGGAATTCCCGTCAGAAGATCGGCCGCTTGGCCGGGATCCCCACCCGTCGGGGGAACCTGTCCTCGATAGGTCCAACCTTGCGCAGCACCTGGTAGCCGAAGCGTCCGGCCACCCGCGTCGTTTCGACCGGCTCCAGACCCACCAGCACGAGCCCCGCAGCCGGCCAGCGGAGCTCCGGCGCGGCATCCGGTGGCTCGGAGACGACCATCCAACCTCCGGGAACGAGGAACGACGAGCCGCACTCGGCCGTGAGGGCCGGAATTCCGAAGGAGCGCGACGTCACGGCGTCGAACTGCTCACGGAAGCCCCCGAGGTGACCGAGTTCCTCGGCACGGCCCCGGACCACGTCGATGCCACCAGAGGCCGGCCACTCGTCCAGCGTCTCGGCCAAGAACTGCGTGCGGCGCTCGCTGGCATCCATGAGTACTACCCGGGCCTCCGGCCAACACGAGCCGAGGATCAGACCGGGCACGCCGCCACCGGTTCCCAGGTCGATGACGCTCGAAGGTGGTCCACCCAGCCGGGTCTCCACCACGGACACGAAGCCGAGCGCGTGGTCGATCTGAGCTTCGATGGGCATCGATCCGAGGAACCCGAGTTCGAACGACCGCGAGAGTGCCCGACGAAGCATCGGGTCGACACGGGGGCGCAGGACGACCAGGACATCGTCATCCGTACCGGAGGTGGGCATCCCCCTACTCTCGCACGATCCGACTCGTGTGCGGAAGATGCTCCCGTGCCTCGACCCTCCAACCCGATCGGGGCCCCGGCCGACCTCACCCCGGACGCGACAGTGGCACCGGGCGGACCCGGCACCACGTCGTCAATTGCCGGATTGGGGCGTGCCCGTCAGGCGGGTGCGATCACCACGTACCGCGAAGGCTCCATGCCGTCCGAACGGGTCTCCACACCATCGATCTCGTTGACCGTGTCGTGGATCACCTTACGGTCGGCGGCAGACATCGGCTCGAGGGCTCGCTCCGACCCGCTGCCCTTGACCTCCTCGACGATTCCTTCGGCGAACCGACGGAGGGCGGCATTCCGCTTCTCCCGGTAGCCCCCGACATCGACCAGAATGCGGTCGGTCCGGTTCTCCGACTGACGCTGGACGAATGTACGGGTGAGGTCCTGCACTGCCGCCAGGGTGGACCCTCGGGGACCGACCAGCAGACCGAGGTCGTCGCCGGACGCGGAGACCTGCACCGTGTCCTCGTCGACTTCGGAGTAGGCGACGGTCGCATCGAGTCCGAACTCCCGGACCAGGCCGGCGAGGAACTCCTGCGCCGCCTCGCCCTGCTGCTCCAGCGTCAATGACTCTTCCATGCTGTCCTCACTATCTCCGGACGTTCGACCGGATGCTTGCTTGTCGTTCTGTCTGGACTGTCCGCCACCGGATCCCCGACCACCACGGGACCGGTTCCGCCGGTTGGCGTCCGGCGAACCGCTGTCATCGTTCGTGCCGGCCGACACTGCTTCCGCACCGTCGGCGGCCTCCCCACCTTCGGCCCGGGCGTCGCCCTCGCGGGCGCCACGTCCGTTCCCGCTCTTCGATCCGGAGCCCTTGGAACGGGAACGGTCCCCTCCCTCACGCTTCTTGTCCGGGCGCTGTCGCCGCCCGCGCTTGGGCGGCGGGGCCACCGGCCGCACCCGGGCCTGCACACGAGCCTCGCCCCGCAGTCGTCCGAACAGACCAGCCTTGGGCTCGCTCAGGACGACGAACTCCGCATCGTCCTCCGCGACCCCCAACATGTCGAGCACTGTCTCCTTCGCCTCGGCGAGGGACTTTCCGCTTGCTTCCACCCACTCCACGTGTCAGCGCGCCTTTCTCTCTTTTTTGCCCTTGGACCTCGGGTGCTTCTTGGCTGCACCCTCGGCTCCCGAGCTCTCCGTCGATCCGTTGGCACTCCCGTTGGACGACGGCTTCGTACCGTTGCCGCCGCCGGTGCCGTCCTTGGTGTTCCCGGGTGCGGCCTTGGCCTTCCCGTTGCCCGTCGACTTGGCCTTGGGGAGCGCTCGCTCCGACGACTCCACGCCGGAATCCTTCGGGGCCGCCAGCGTCCTTGACCTACCTCCGGCGGGTGCACCCGGACCCGGGACGATGCCTCGGCGGAACAGGACCTCCTGAGTCCCGATCCGGATTGCGCTGGAAACGATAAAATACACGTTCAGAATTGCGGCCACATTGAGGTAAATGAAACCGAAGATAAGTGGCATGTATTTCTGCAACATTGCCGCCTGCGGATTGGCCTGATTCGCTTGCGGGTTCCGGGCGTTGAGCCGGGCCATCTGCAGGTACTGGAGGCCGACGGCCCCGATGACCAGGATGGCGTAGGGGACATACATCCACGTACTGGCGTGGTGCGACAGGAGCTTGGCCGCGAAGTTGATGCCGCCCGACAACAGCTGGCCGTGCGAGGACACGATGTCGTGGTACATCTTGGTGCTGGGGGAGATGTACCGCGGGTCGGCGCACACGGCCGAGCGGCAGACGCTCGCGTGGTTGGGGTCGAAGACCCCGTTCTGGTACGTGTACGGCAGCGCTGCGCCCTTGCTGACCGTATTGGTGATCCCTCGGATGACGCTGTACAACATGAAGAAGAACGGCATCTGCAACAGCATGGGAAGGCAGCCCGAAGCGGGGTTGACATTGTGCTCTTTGTAGAGCTTCATCATTTCTTCGTTGAGCTGCGTACGGTTCTCCGGCCCCTTGTACTTCTGCTGGAGCTTTTTCATCTCCGGGCCGAGGGCCTGCATGGCCGCCATGTTCTTGGTGCTCTTGACCGTCAACGGGGTCAGTGCGGCCATCACCACGATGGTGAGGAGGGCCACCGCCACCGGGTAGCTCGGGATGACGGCGTAGAAGAACGCCATGATCTCGGCGATGAACTTCAGGATCGGCTGGAAGATGCTGCCGATGGCGTGGGTGAGTGAGCTCACGGAGCCCTCCGATCAGGGACGGGGTCGATGCCGTGGCCACCCCACGGGGTGCAGCGGGCGATCCGGCGGGCGGCCAGGGCGACGCCCTTGGCGGGTCCGTGTACGTCGATGGCCTCCACGGCGTACTCGGAGCAGGACGGAACGTACCGGCAGCCGGTGGGCCGACCCGACCGGGCCGCCTGGTAGGCGTGGACGGCGCCCACCATCAGGCGCGACACCCCGGGGCGTGGCGCCGATGCCGAGTCGGGGGGCCCGCGTCGCCCTTCGACGTCGTCGCAGGTCGGATCGGCCGCCGTGTCCTGGCTCATGCGGTGCCACCCGTCGAGGAGCATCGGGTCGCGCCGGTGCCGGACGGGTCCCGCTTCGTCGCCTTCTCCATCGCTCGGCACATGGCCACCTTCAGTTCACGGAAATCGAGTGCGGGACCCTCCGGGCCGCTGCGCACCAGGTAGGCGCCGGTCGGCAGGTCTGCGGCCCGTTCGGCCACGATCGCCCGCATCCTCCGGCGCAGGAGGTTGCGCTGGACCGCCTTCCCCACGTTGCGGTTGACGGCGTACGCCACCTCGCACCGATCCCAGTCGGGACGGTCGACGAAACTGACCGCCACCGGGCCGTGCCGGCCCCGACCCGAGGGTCGTCGCAGGTCGGCGAAGGTGCGCCGGGACCGGATCGGCCTGACGACAGCACCGGCCCGCGGCGTGGGAACGCCCTGGCTCACACCGACAGGCGCTGGCGTCCCTTCGCCCGGCGCGACCGGATGACGGCCCGTCCGGCCTTGGTCGACATCCGCTTCCGGAAACCGTGTGTCTTGGCGCGCTTGCGCACGTTGGGTTGATACGTCCGCTTCATCCATCCACTTCCTTCCTCGCCCTGCACCGCGGACATCGGCGTCCTGCGGCAGGGGGCCCCGTCACTCGGGACTGGGCATTCGACGTACATCCTAGGCCGAAACGCGTGGTTCGCTCTAGTCGGAGCCCACGGGCGGCCCCGGCGACCACGGTGTACCGTTCCGACCCGGGCTCGTGTGCCGGCGAACCGGCCGCGGACCGGGTGGTGGCCTCGTGCACACCGCCCGACACGCGGTGAACTGGAGGTGACAGGGCCCCCCTCCGAGCGCAGACCGGGGCCCATCGAATGGTACTCGTCCACAGCTGTGGATATCTTTGTGGACCAATTGCGCAGTCAGAGGGCGGAGGCCCAAGTGAGCGACACCGAAGAGCTGTGGATATCGTGCGCGGAGGCCCTCCGTGAACAGGTGTCGGACGCGATCTGGCAGGCCTATCTGTCCGGGATCACACCGCTGTCCATCAAAGAGCACGAGATCCTCCTCGGCGTTCCCAACAAGCTGATCCGGGACCGGGTCGAGTCACGGTTCCTCGGGCTGATCCAGGACACGGTCACCGGCACCCTGGGCCGCGACCTCACCGTGCACCTCGAGGTCCTCGCGCCACTCGCCGAGGTACCGGGCACCGTCGACGAGCCCGACCCGGTACCTCGAACACGTGCCCCCCTGCATGCCTCGACGTCCAGCCACCGCCCCGAGGGGGCGGGCTCGGCGGTGCTCGACCCCCGATACACCTTCGAGACCTTCGTCATCGCGTCGTCGAACCGCTTCGCCCACGCCGCCGCCCAGTCGGTGGCCGAAGCCCCGGCCCGGTCGTACAACCCACTCTTCATCTACGGCGACGCGGGGCTGGGCAAGACCCATCTCCTCCATGCCATCGGCAACTACGTCCTCGAGAACTTCACCGGGCGCAACGTCCGCTACGTCACCACCGAGACGTACATGAACGAATTCGTCGACGCCATCCGCCACAGCTCGACCACCGCCTTCAAGCGCCGCTATCGGGAGTGCGACGTGCTGCTGATCGACGACGTCCAGTTCATGGAGCGCAAGGAGTCGCTCCAGGAGGAGTTCTTCCACACCTTCAACTCCCTCTACGGGGCCTCCAAGCAGATCGTCCTGACCTCGGACCGACCCCCCAAGTCGATCGCCACCCTGGAGGACCGCCTCCGCAGCCGGTTCCTCTCCGGCCTGATCACCGAGGTCCAGCCGCCCGAGCTCGAGACCCGACTGGCCATCCTCCAGACCAAGGCCGAGCACGAGCAGGTCGCCGTGCCCGACGAGGTCCTCGAGTTCATCGCCACCCACGTGAAGGAGAACATCCGCGAGCTCGAGGGTGCGCTCATCCGGGTCACCGCATTCGCCAGCCTCAACCACCAACCCATGAGCCGGGCGCTGGCCGAGGAGGTCCTGTCCGACATCGTGTCCGCCGACCAGCCCCGTCGGATCACCCCCCAGGTCATCCTCGATGCGACCTCCGAGACCTTCGGTTTCACCGTCGAGGAGCTCACCGGCCCGAACCGCCGTCGTCCTCTGGTGACGGCCCGACAGGTCAGCATGTACGTGTTCCGGGAGCTGACCGACTTCAGCTATCCGGCCATCGGGCGCGAGTTCGGTGGTCGCGACCACTCCACGGTGATGCACGCCGTCGAGAAGATCGCCGGCCTCATGAAGGAGCGCCACCAGATCTACAACCAGGTCACCGACCTGATCGTCCGCATCAAGAGCGGCTCCTGATGCGCGTCGTCCGTCCCGAGGCTGTGCCCATCCTGTGGATATCCCTGCGTGTGCCTGGGGTAATTCTGTGAACACAGGTGAACTTGTCCATAACAGGACACGTCACGGACACCCGGAACGGCCCCCGTCCCACAGACGGAGGACGAAAGGTGGATATCCTCACCCCTCCTGGACAGGGAGAACGGTGGTCTGTCCACAATCCACATGCCTTACTACCACCACTAGAATTTTCAATTAACCAACTAAGAAGCAAAGCGAGAAAGGACTTCTTCGTGAAGTTTCGATGCGAGCGTGACTCGTTGGTCGAGGTACTGGCGACAGCAGGTCGTGCCGTGGGCACGCGCTCGTCCACGCAGATGGTCCTGAGTGGCGTGCGGATCGAGTCGGTCGGGAACCACCTGTCGGTGGTCGGGACGGATCTCGATCTGACCGTGCACGTGTCCACCGAGGCCATCGGGATCACCGATGGGGTGTGCGTGGCCCCGGCCAAGCTCCTCGTCGACATCGTGCGGTCCCTCGAGCCGGGCGCGGTCACGGTCGAGTCCGAGGGGGAGAAGGTCGAGATCGGCGCCGCCCGGTCGCGTTTCAGCCTGCGCACGTTCCCGGTGGCGGACTTCCCGTCACTGCCGGAGCCCCCCGAACCGGCCACGTTCCTGCCGGCGTCCGGCCTGGCCGGCGCGCTGCGCCAGGTGGTCCGGGCGGCGTCGGGTGACGATGCCCGACCGCTGCTCACCGGGGTGCTGATCGCGCCGGAGGGGACCGGTGTACGACTGGTCGCGACCGACTCCTACCGGCTGGCGCTGCGCGACCTCGAGGGGAGCGACGCGTTGTCGGGGACGTCCCAGATCCTGGTGCCGGCCCGTGCGCTGGCCGAACTCCAGCGCCTGTCGGCCCTTGGCGCCGGCGCCAAGGGCACCGATGGCGGTCCGGAGTCCGAGGGCGCCGGCTCGGCCGGGCCGATGGTCGGGCTGTCGATCGGGGACCACGACGTCACGTTCACCGCCGGGGATGTCAAGGTGAGCACCCGGTTGCTCGACGGGACCTACCCCGACTACCGCCAGCTCATTCCGGCCGAGTACCCGAATCGACTGCACGTCGGGAAGGACTCGCTGCTCGACGCCCTGCGCCGTGTGCGTCTCCTGGTGCGGGACAACACGACCCCGGTGCGGCTGTCGATGCGCCACGGCGGGGTCGACCTCACGGTGGTGTCCCAAGAAGTCGGCGACGCGTCCGAGACGGTCGATGCCGACTTCGAGGGCGAGGACCTGACCATCGCCTTCAACCCGACCTACCTGATCGACGGGGTCGAGGCCGTCGCCGGCGACGAGGTCCTGCTGGAAACGGTAGATGCCACCAAGCCGGCGACGGTCCGGGCGGCCGAGGAGACCGACTTCCGCTACCTGCTGATGCCCGTCCGCGTCTCCTGATCCCCCACGGCCCACGAGTCCCGTGCACCTCGTCTCGCTGGTTGTCACCGACTTCCGAAACCTCATCAGCACCGTCATCGAGCTCGATCCCGAGGGAACGACGGTGATCACCGGGCTGAACGGCGCCGGGAAGACCAGTCTGCTCGAGGCCACCGCCTACCTGGCGACCCTCCAGTCGTTCCGGGGCTCCCCCAAGGAGGCGCTCGTGCGCCGTGGCGCCGAACGGGCCATCCTCCGGGCCGAGACCCGGGTCGGTGACCGCACGATGAGCATCGAGGCGGAGGTGCTCCCCACCGGGCGGTCGCGCACCCAGGTCAACCGGCAGGTGGTGCGCCGCCGGGTGGATCTCCGCGAAGCCCTGCGGGTCACGGTCTTCTCTCCCGAGGACATCGGGATGGTTCGGGCCGGACCCGCCGACCGCAGGCACTTCCTCGACGAGACCCTCACGGTGGTCGACCCGAAGGCGACGAGGGCGGCCGAGGAGACCGACAAGGTCCTCCGCCAGCGAGCGGCCCTGCTGCGCAACGTCGGGCGCACCCTGGGCGCCGAGGCAGCCACGACCCTGGACGTGTGGGACAGCCGCCTCGACGAGTCGGGCACGCGCCTCGTGGAGGCGAGGGAGCGCCTGGTGGTCGAACTCACCCCACTGGTAGCCGAGCACTACGCCCGGCTGGCCGGCGCCCCGACGAGCGTGGGGATGGTCTACGTCCGCTCGTGGGACGGCGGGCTGCTCGACGCCCTGGCCCGGGCGCGCGCCAAGGACGTCCAGCGGGGTGTGTCGACCGTGGGCCCACACCGGGACGAGCTCGACCTCAGCCTGGACGGACTGCCGTCACGGACGCACGCCTCCCAGGGCGAGCAGCGGTCACTCGCCCTCGCCCTCCAGCTGGCCGCGCACCAGCTGGCGACCGAGCGGCTGGGAACCGCGCCGGTGCTGCTCCTTGACGACGTGTTCTCCGAGCTCGACCCCCACCGGTCCCATGCGCTCCTGGCTGGCCTGCCCCCGGGCCAGGCCCTGCTGACCACGGCCCAGCCGGCCCCGTCCGAGGTGACCGCCGCCCGCGTGTACGCCATGGTCGAGGGGGGCCACGCCGTACCCGCCGGAGGGGGCGCGTGAGCCCCGAACCCCCCCACCGGCGGGACTCGCTGCCACGGCCGCTCGACAGCTCGCTCGACGCACTGTCGAAACGCTTCGGACTGGAGGGCGCGCAGGGCCTGGGACGGCTCTTCGCCGGGTGGACGGACATCGTGGGGGCAGCGATGGCGGACCATGTGCAACCGGTGCGGATCGATGCATCCTCCCTGGTGGTGACCGTGGACCACCCGGCGTGGGCGACCCAGGTCCGTCTCCTCGGGGACACCCTGCTCGACCGTGCCGCGGCCCACGCCGGGGTCCAGCGACCGGCCCGACTGGAGGTCCGGGTCCAGCGCTGAGCATCGCCTGCGGGAGGTCCGACCATCGGCCCGGGGTGAGACACCGGGGGAGTACACTGGGGCATTGGAATCGGGGGAGGCCCGGGGGTCCGACGGTGCCGTGTGCACGGTCGGGATCCGGGCGGGGCGACCGGTTCCCACTCGCTCGAACACTGCGAAAGGGCGCGCCTGTGGCGCTGAAGGACGAAATCGACAGCAGCAAGGACAAGGCGACCTACAACGCCTCCGACATCACGGTGCTGGAGGGCCTCGACCCGGTACGCAAGCGGCCGGGCATGTACATCGGCTCCACCGGTCCGACCGGCCTGCACCACCTGGTGTGGGAGGTCGTGGACAACTCGATCGACGAGGCCATGGCCGGCTACTGCGACCGGATCGAGGTGACGCTGCTGGCCGACGGGGGGGTGAGGGTCGCCGACAACGGCCGCGGGATCCCCACCGGCCTCCATCCCAAGTACAAGGACAAGTCGGCGGCCGAGGTCGTCCTCACCGTGCTCCACGCCGGCGGCAAGTTCGGCGAGGGCGGGGGCTACAAGGTATCGGGCGGTCTCCACGGCGTGGGTGTGTCGGTGGTGAACGCCCTGTCGACCCGACTGCACCTCGAGATCGACCTCGACGGCGACCATCACGAGATGGAGTTCGTCGACGGCGGCAGGCCGGTGGGCAAGCTCGCGGTCACCGGTAAGGCGCCCCGGGGGCGCACGGGCACCACCGTCTCGTTCTGGCCGGACGCCGGCATCTTCGAGGAGGTCGAGTTCCGGGCCCAGACGGTGATCGAGCGCCTGCAGGTCATGGCCTTCCTCAACAAGGGCCTCGAGATCCACTTCGCCGACGAGCGCGTCGACGGCAAGGCGGCGCAGTCGTTCAAGTACAGGGACGGCATCGTCGACTACGTCCGCCACCTCAACGCCTCGAAGGAGGCGCTCTTCCGCAAGGTCTGCTCGTACGAGCAGAAGGAGGAGACGATGGAGGTGGAGGTCGCCCTCCAGTGGAACGCCGGCTTCTACGAGAGCATCCACTCCTTCGCCAACGGCATCTCCACGATCGACGGCGGCATGCACGAGGAGGGCTTCAAGAAGGCCCTCACCAACTGCGTCAACAAGTACGCACGGGCCAAGGGCACGCTCAAGGAGAAGGACGACAACCTCCTCGGCGAGGACATCCGCGAGGGCATCACGGCCATCATCTCGGTGCGTCTCCAGGACCCGCAGTTCGAGGGCCAGACCAAGGGCAAGCTCGGGAACGTGCCGGTCCGCTCCCTGGTCGAGCGGGCCACCAACGAGAAGCTGGCCGAGTGGTTCGAGGAGAACCCGCGTGAGGCCAACCAGGTCCTGCAGAAGGGGCTGCTGGCAGCGCGGGCCCGGGTGGCCGCACGGTCGGCCCGCGACCTGACCCGACGCAAGTCAGCGCTCGACGGAGCCGGCCTGCCCGGCAAGCTGGTCGACTGCTCCTCCAAGGAGCCCCGCGAGAGCGAGCTCTTCATCGTCGAGGGGAACTCGGCCGGCGGTTCGGCCAAGGACGCCCGCAACCCGAAGACCCAGGCGATCCTCCCCATCCGGGGCAAGATCCTCAACGTCGAGCGGGCCCGGATCGACAAGATGCTCAAGAACACCGAGATCCAGGCGCTCATCGCCGCCATCGGCGCCGGGCTCGCCGAGGACTTCGACATCACCAAGATCCGCTACCACAAGGTGATCATCCTGGCCGACGCCGACGTCGACGGCTCCCACATCCGCACCCTGCTCCTCACATTCTTCTTCCGGCAGATGAAGCCCCTGGTCGAGGGCGGCTTCGTGTACGTGGCCCAGCCGCCGCTGTACTCGACGCTGGTCGGCAAGGAGAAGATCTACCTGAAGGACGACAACGCCAGGGCAGCGTTCCTGGCCGAGCACCCGAACCACAAGGCCGACTTCCAGCGTCTGAAGGGCCTGGGGGAGATGGACTTCGGCGAGCTCAAGGACACCACCATGGACCCGGGCCAGCGCTCGCTCCTCCAGGTGGCCGTCGAGCAGGCCGCCATCGCCGACGAGGTGTGCTCGGTGCTGATGGGCGAGGACGTCGAGCTCCGCCGCAACTTCATCCAGACCAACGCCAAGGACGTCCGTTTCCTCGACATCTGAGGCGGGCCATCACGGGCGCGGTCACGCGCCCCGCGGGCCGATGACCGCGGCGACCACACCAGCAGTGCAGACGACAGCGACGCAGACGAGGACAGTGCATGCCGAAGAGTGACAACGAGGGCCGGGGCGGGTCCGACACCACCGAGGACATCGCCACCGGGTTCATCGAGCCCATCGAGATCCAGGAGGAGATGGAACGCTCCTTCCTCGAGTACTCGATGTCGGTCATCGTGTCGCGTGCCCTGCCCGACGTGCGGGACGGCCTGAAGCCGGTCCACCGCCGCATCCTGTACTCGATGTACGACCAGCGGTTGCTGCCGGACCGACCGCACTCCAAGTGCGCGAAGGTCGTCGGTGACGTCATGGGGTCCTACCACCCGCACGGCGACTCGGCGATCTATGAGGCACTGGCCCGGATGGTCCAGGACTTCTCGCTGCGCCACCCCCTGATCGACGGCCACGGCAACTTCGGCGGGACCGGACCGGACGAGGGTCCGGCCGCCATGCGCTACACGGAGTGCCGGCTCGGCTCGCTCGCCCTGGAATTGATGAGCGGGATCGACCAGGAGACGGTCGACTTCATCCCCAATTACGACGCCACGTCCGAGGAGCCGACGGTCCTGCCGGCGCGGTTCCCGAACATGCTGGTCAACGGGTCCCAGGGCATCGCCGTGGGCATGGCCACCAACATCCCGCCCCACAATCTGGGTGAGGTCATCGACGCCACCACCCACCTGCTGGAGCACCCCGAGGCGACCCCGGACGACCTCATGGAGTTCATCAAGGGCCCCGACTTCCCCACCGGGGCGCTCATCCTCGGCCGCCAGGGGATCCTGGACGCGATGCGCACCGGGCGCGGCTCGATCAAGCTCCGCGCCGTGGCCGAAGTCGACGAGGGCCGCGACGGGATCACCCGCATCGTGATCACCGAGATGCCGTATCAGACGTCCATCGCCTCGGTCTCCAAGAAGATCGAGGACCTGGTGCGAGCCGGCGACCTCGACGGCATCGCCGAGGCCCAGGACGACTCGTCGGGCGGCAAGACCCGCCTGGTGATCCGTCTGAAGCGCGACGCCAACGCCAACGTCGTGCTGAACAACCTGTTCAAGCAGACGCCCATGCAGACGACGTTCAGCGTCAACGCGGTGGCGCTGGTGGACGGTGTGCCCCGCACGCTCAACGTGGCACAGATGCTCACCCACTACGTGGCTCACCAGGTCGAGGTGGTGACCCGGCGGTCCGAGTTCCTGCTGGCCAAGGCCCGTGCCCGTGCCCACGTCGTCGAGGGCCTGCTCAAGGCCATCGACATGCTGGACCAGGTGATCGCCACCATCCGGGGCTCCGACGACCGCCCGGCGGCGCTCGGGGCCCTGTGCGCCACGCCCTTCGACTTTTCGGAGGAGCAGGCCAACCACATCCTCGACATGACCCTGGCCCGGCTCACCCGCCTGGGCCGGACCAACCTCGAGGAGGAGATGGCAAAGCTCCTGGAGGAGATCGCCGAGCTCGAGTCGATCCTCAACGACCCGGCCAAGCTGCGCCGCGTCATCGCCGGCGAGCTGGGAGAGATCCGCGAGAAGTTCGCCAACGAGCGACGCACGGTGATCACCCACGACCCGGGCGACATGAACGTGGAGGACCTGGTCGACGACGAGGAGCTGGTCGTCACCCTCAGCCGTGCCGGCTACGTGAAGGCCGTGTCGGCCGACGCGTTCCGTACCCAGGCCCGCGGCGGCCGCGGCGTCCAGGGGGCGAAGCTGAAGGAGGAGGACCTGATCGACGACGTCGTGCACACGTCGTCCCATGCCCATCTCCTGCTCTTCTCCAACCGGGGACGCGTCTTCCGCCTGCGTGCCCTCGAGATCCCGATGAAGGAACGCACGGCGCGTGGGACGGCCATCGTCAACCTGCTTCCGCTCTCCCCCAACGAGACGATCCAGGCGATCGTGGGCACCCGCGACTTCCCGACGGACAGCTACCTGGTGTTCGCCACGAAGCACGGGCAGATCAAGAAGACCGCGTTCAGCGAGTACGACAAGTCGCGACGCGAAGGGTTCATCGCCATCAATCTGCGCGACGGCGACGAGCTGGTCCGTGTGGTCGAGACCCACGGCGATGACGACGTCTTCATCGTCACGTCGTCGGGCATGACGATCCGGTTCTCCGAGCAGGACGTCCGGGCCATGGGCCGCGACGCGGCCGGGGTGCGCGGTGTCCGGCTCAAGCCCGAGGACGAGGTCGTCTCGTGCGACGTCGCCCGTGACGAGGCGGACATCCTCATCGTGACGGACGCCGGGTACGGAAAGCGGACCAAGGTGGAGCGGTTCAACCGCCAGGCGCGCGGCGGCCAGGGCGTACGCGGCATCAAGCTGACGGCCAAGCGGGGCCGGGTGGTAGCCGCCTTCATGGCCGGCCTCGAGGACGAGCTGCTGCTGATCTCCACCTCGGGCGTGGTCATCCGCACCTCCGTGCGGGAGATCGCCAGCCAGGGCCGCGATGCCACCGGGGTCCGGGTGATGAACCTTGGTGAAGGCGACGCCGTCGCCGCCGTGGCCCCGGTGGCGGGCGAGACGGCCGGGGACGACTGATCGCCGACCCGCTCGCCGGCGCCGGCGGACGGGACACCGACTTCGGCCCGCGCCGGAGGGTGGTGTAGCGTCAGAGTCCGGTTTGCGGGGCTATAGCTCAGTTGGTTAGAGCGCAGCACTGATAATGCTGAGGTCACAAGTTCGATTCTTGTTAGCCCCACCAGGTCAGAGGCACTTTTTCTAGGAAGGGAACGTGCCAGTGTCCTACAACAGGTCCTCCAGGCGGTAGCCCGGAGTTTGCGGCAAATACGGCTGCGACCCGTTCAGCTGAGTCCCTCGCCAACTCCGTCGGCACGTGGCCGTAGATGTTCGCAGTGAGTGCGAGCGCGGAGGGGTTTGCCCCAGGTTTGGTTGACACCGGATTCGACTGGTGAGATCGGCAGTTCGACTCGTCCAGCAAGTCCGATCTCGAACTCGGCGTTTGCGTCGACTACATCTCTGCAGTGAAAGCATTGCGGGCTATGGAGCAACCTTTGGCCTCCTCCAGCGACAGCTGTCCCACCCTCCCTGTAGCGATCCGGGACGGTCCTCGGCCGTGCAGTCCCTAATCGCCTTCGCCACCCGATCCCCCGATCGCGACCCGGAGAAGGTCGAAACCGACGCTCACCTTGCCGGTGTAGCCGGCGGTCCGCACATCGTCGGCGAACGCCGCCGATTCTTCCGAGGTCGTCGGAGACGGAATGAGATGGGTGAGCACCAAGTGCGGGACACCTGCCAGTTGGGCCATCGCTCCGAGGGCGACGGTGTCGGCGTGATAGTCGAAGACCTTCTCGAAGAACGTTCCCGCGATCATCGGTCCCATCGCCGTGGCTCGGCACGCCTCGTGGACGAGCACGGCTGCCCCGTTAGACATGTTGGCTACCTCGTCACAGACCCTGGTGTCACCGGAGATCACGATGGCTCCGTCGGGAGTGTCGACCCGATACGCGACCGCGTCAACGGGTTCATGGTGGACCGTCACTGCGCTCACGGTGACTGTGCGGTCCGGACTGGACCACACCACGTGCGGAGACGATGAGGGGGTGAAGGTTGAGACCGCGACTTCAGGCCCGCGTTCCTGAACGTGAGCGATGCGGAGCGCAATGTCCTCGGAGAAGGAGCTGAGAAGTCCTGCCAGAAACGGCTCCGTGGTTCCCTTTGCCGTCACGATCGGTAGTGGCCCGCAGAGCGCCAACTGGTCTTCGAGCCACCGAGTCATCGCCACATCTGCCACGTCGACCACGTGGTCGCTGTGCACGTGGGTGAGGAACAACGCAGACAGATCGTGGGGCCGCACACCAGCCTCGGCCATCCGCATCACCGTTCCCCGACCGGCATCGAACTGAAGGACGACATCTCCCGATCTGACCATGGTCCCGGCGCCGGCGCGGCCAGGTGTCGGATGCGGGATGCCGGTCCCCGTCAGGATGACCTCAGTCGTCATCGCCGAGAACCCCACCGCTCGGCATGCGAAGCGCGAGGAGGCCGAGCGTGCGCTCGACTTGCTGATCGACGGTGACTGCATGTCCATCACCAAGTCTCGAGAGCATGGGGCCGTTCGCGAAATGGAGCGCGCCGAAGCCGGTGATGACCTCCCAAACTGCTTCAGGGGTCAGGTCGGCACCTTCTCCGGCCGAGCGGAGGCGCCTCCATGCACCGGCGACCAGATCGAAGCGAGGAGCAAGGTGGGTCTCGACGAGCCAGTCGAGCCGCGCCGACGGTGCGCTCGCCTCCAAGTTGATGATCCTGTTGAGCGCTGGACGTTCCGCCGAGAACCGGATGAACCGCTCGATCGACACCGGCATCGACAGGCGGTCGAGCGCGAGGACGGGCCCGTCGAAGACGGTGGCGTCGAGCTCGGCGAACAGCTGGTCGACCGTGTCCCTCCAGAGCTGTTCCTTCGACGAGAAGTGGTAGTTGATCTGTGGCTGATGAGCCCCAGCGCGCCCGGCTATCGAGCGGGTGGAGGCGGCATCGAAGCCGTGGCTCGCGAACTCCAGCTCCGCTGCAGCGATGAGCGCCGTGCGGAGCTTCGCCGGAGATTGTCGGGTCCTGACGGGAGCGAGGGTGGTTGGACGCGCCATATCGAGTGATACTAATCTCATTATCGACCGATAACAAAGGAGTCACATGTTCCGTCTCATCAGCACGGCAGGTCGGGCCGCTCTGGATGCCGGGGGCCGGGCATTCGACCTTGCGGAGCTCTCCGGGGATGAACGCCTGGCCGACCCGATGGTCGCCATCGCGCGATTCGACGAGTTGCACGCATGGAGCGCGGGGACCAGCAGCGCCTCACTTCTCGGAAACAGTGTCGACCTCACACTCGACGCACCAGTTCCTCGTCCACGCCAGGTCTTTGCCATCGGGCTCAACTATGCCGACCACGCCGAGGAGAGCGGCATGGAACGGCCACCCGCTCCTCTCACCTTCACCAAGTTCCCGAGCTCGATCGCCGCTCCTCATGCGGACATCCCACTGTCGGGGGCGATGGTCGACTGGGAGGTGGAGGTCGTCGCCGTCATCGGCAGACAAGCAAGTCATGTCGCCATCGAGGACGCTTGGTCGGTGGTTGCCGGCCTCACACTGGGCCAGGACATCTCCGACCGCCTGGTCCAGTTGACGGGCACTCCGCCGCAGTTCTCGCTCGGCAAGAGCTTCTCCGGCTACTCGCCGATTGGGCCCGCCGTTGTGTCGGTCGACGGGTTGACGCACCCCGATGACCTGCGGCTCACCTGCGACATCAGCGGCCAACGCATGCAGGACGGCCGAAGCAGCCAGATGCTCTTCTCGATCCCCCAGCTGGTTGCCTACCTTTCGTCGATCTGTGTGCTCGAACCCGGTGACCTCATCTTCACCGGCACCCCGTCCGGCGTCGGCATGGGCCGGAACCGCTACCTTGTGGATGGCGACGTGATCGTCTCGGAGGTTCCGGAGATCGGGCGGCTCGAGAATCACTGCGTACCCGGTCGTCCGGCGGTGTCGCTATGACCCTCCACCGCCTCCTGGGCTTCACGACCGCAGTCCCCGACCCCGAGGCACTGGTCGCCTTCTACGGTGAACTTCGACTCGCAGGGAGCCCCGCGACGGGGTTCACCGGAAGTGACGGCGGTGCTGCGGTCCTCGTGGAGGAGGGCGACTTCCGCCGGCTCGTCCGGGTCGAGTTCGGCTGCGACGAGTCCGAGGACCTCGACGCGACGGCCCGCCGACTGGTCGACGGGGGCGCCTCCCCCGTCGTGGGTGATGGAGAACTCCAGGTGGTGGACCCGGCCAGTCGGGTCGAGTTCGTGATGCGGAGGGCCGCCCCCGCCCCCGTGTCCGCCCCTGCCGCCCTGGTCGTGCCCAACGCCCCCGGCACCACGGTCCGGGTGGACGAGCGGGCCCCAGCCGTCTTCGGCGGGCCCCGGGCACCGCGCCGCCTGGGCCACCTCGTGATCGGCACCCCTGCCCTCAGCGGCACCCAGGGCCTATTGGTCCAAGGGCTTGGGCTCAAGGTGAGCGACGAGATCGAGGGGGTC
>Ga0209012_1000098_pt1 | contig 141835 bp, 121 predicted proteins | sample RS3BMetagenome_FD_184735 | JGI IMG/M metagenome (GOLD analysis project Ga0209012, IMG submission 184735) | Ferric oxide microbial mat and aquatic microbial communities from Rainbow Spring, Yellowstone National Park, USA - RS3B (SPAdes) (version 3) ... | reverse complement strand
AGCCCCGCTTCCCTTGGCGCTATCTCGCTGCGCGACTTTGGCCCCGGCCGCTTGCCGCCTTGCCGGAGGGGGCCATGGCAGCCGCTTTGCCGCCGGTTGTTGTCGGATGCGGTGGAGCAGGTGCAGCGGTGGCTGCCGCTTTGCGCAGGCGGGGGAGCGCAGCGGTCCAGGTGCAGCATCCGCGGATCGACATCCGCCGCTTTGATGTGGTGCTCGCCGCCCGGCACGACGGCCTCAGCGGCCCTAATGTTGTCGTGACCAGAACAGCGCTGCACCGAGTTACCCCCACGCGCCTGGCCGATGCTGCTGCGCGTTGGGCTGGGCAACTTTCTTGTCTGCCACGCCCGTTGGTGGCTGTGCTCGTTGGCGGCGACAGCGGGCGCTATCGATTCGGCCGGCGAGAGGCGGCGAAACTTGCTCATGAGCTCGCGGCAATGATGGAAGTCGACCGGGTGGGGCTCGCGCTTACGCCGTCGCGACGCACGGGGGCAAGAGAACTTGCTATTTTACGCCAGATTCTTGAATCGCGTGGGGCCTGGATTTGGGATGGAACCGGCGAAAACCCGTATTTCGGGCTGCTTGCGCTGGCCGATGTGATTGTGGTCACAATCGACAGCGTTTCCATGGTTTCCGAAGCAGTCGCCACGTCGGCCCCGGTCATGCTGGCGCGGCTTCCCGGCCACTCCTCGCGCCAGCACGTGTTTATGCAAGCTTTGATGAACGAAGGACGGGTGCGAGAATTCAAGGGCCGGCTTGATCACTGGCCGGTCGAGCCGATCGATGACACGGCCGAGGCCGCTGCGGAGACTCGCCGGCGGCTGGGGCTGCTGTAAGCGGAGACAGGGGGTACGATGCTGGGGATCCAGACCTTCGACCAAAGCAAAGGCGGCAACGTGCTCTATAAAGCTTTGGCCCATCCACTGGCCGCCGAAGCGCTCGATCGCCTGATGGCGCGGCTGGAGGCAAGGGGGCCAATTGCCCTTGTCGATATCGACGGCATCGCAGAAGCGCTTTTCGATTTGACGCCGAGACGGATTCCGGTTGAAGGAATTTATGTTCAAGACGTACGAGAGATCGGGCGCGAACGGGGTGGGTATGTGACCCGTCCGCTCACGCAACTGGCGCAGAGCAAGGCGAATGCCGTTCTAATCGCCGCTTTTGAAGCGGAACGCATCAAAGCGCGCTTGATGCCGCTCTTGCCCGAGGGACTCGCAATCGCCTCGCTCGATGATGCGCGCTTGCCCGAGGCGATGCTGACCAATCCCAAGCGCTATCTCGACAAGCTGAATTTTGCCACCAACTTTGCGTTTTTTCGGGATGACGAACGCTTTTCCACGCGCTTGGTGACAGCAAATTACTGGTCGGGCTACGGGGCAAGTGCCGTCAGGCTGTGGCTTCGGCTTTATGACGCTGACGGAAATATCCTCGCTTCTTGGGAAGAGAACGTGCGCCCCGGAGCGGCGGGAATCGCGATCGACAGCCGGGAGGTACGGCGCCGATTCGGCCTTCCCCCGTTTGTGGGGCAGCTTTTCTTGCACGTGATCGGCGCCGCCGGGCATGACGTGGTAAAATATGCTTTGGACACTTTTGCGACCGACAACGGCTTCAGCCTGTCCTGCACCCACGATGCGAACGCCTGGCCAGCGGAGCGTTACGCCGGTCTTCCCGCGCCACGGTCGGACGAACGAGTGGTTCTTTGGTTGCAAAACAGCCACGCCGTGCCCATCCCCGCCAGCGCCTTGGAGCTGGATCGTATGGGTGCAGAGCACCCGGTGCCGTGGCCGCATGCATTAGGCTCCTTTGCGACAGCTGCCATCGATGTGGGCAAATTGCTCCCGCACGTTATGTGGCCGGCGCAGATTGAGGTGCGGTCCGGCCGCCACGTGGTGCGGCCGCGTTATGAAGTGATCCGGCGGGAGCGCACGCATATCGCGCATGTGAATGTCGAGCGGACCGATTTGCAGCCGGATCCCGGAATCAAAAAGCTTCATCCGGGGCTTGGTCGAGGTTTTCTCCTGCCCTTCCCGGTTATGCCGCGCAAGCGCTTTCGTACCATTGTTCAACCGACCCCTATGGCGACAACGCAGCGTTCGCTGCCGCTTCGGCTCGACATTTTCACGCCCGAGGGACGGCAAGTTGCAGCGCATTTTCTGGGCTGTCTTTCGCGCGATCATGCCGTGGCGCTGGATCTGGATGGCGTTCTGAATGACGAAGCTTTAGCAGAAGGGGGCCACGCCGAGCTCGTTTATGATTTCCGTGAGGGCGGCGAGGCGGATGGATGGCTGCACGCGCTGGTCCGTTTTGTCGACCGAGCCTCCGGCCATGAAGCGGAAACGAGCTTTGGCTCGCACATTTTCAATACACTGCTGACCTACAAAGATGAGCCGCAATCCTATTCCGGACCGCCGCCCGGACTTTCCACACGGCTCTTTCTGCGTCTTGGCGATGCGAGACGACGCGCCTTTTCCGTTCTGATCTATCCCGCTTCCGCCCCCTGGCACGCGTTTTCTTCCACACGCCTTTTACTGCACGATTCCAACGGGAGCTTGCTCAAGGAGGCGCCTCTTGCCATCCACTGCTGCGGGTCCGCACTTATTTTCCCGCACGAGATTTTCGGCGAAGAGGCACTGCAGGCCGCTGGGCCCGAAGGCTACGTGCTGGTGCGCGATATCAGCTGCCGGTTGTTCGGCTATCACGGGCTGATGGACGACAGAGGAGGGTTTTCGCTCGATCACATGTTCGGCTTCTGAGCAATGGCAGGCGGATCCAGGCGAGTGCGGCATGGCGTCGATCGGATACGCGCATTGCAAAGCCAATCCCGGCTCAGCGAGGGCGCGATTCCGCTTGCGGCGGGCTTTTTAGCGATTGATAGGCTGCAAGCGCAGCGATATCAACGATTTGGCTTACAGACGCATCCAAAGACACAAGTTGCACCGGATGGCTGAGGCCAAGCAACAACGGCCCGACCGTGGTGACTACCCCGAGCCGCGGAGCGAGGCGGGAAGAAATATGAGCTGAATGCAACCCCGGCATAATCAGGATATTTGCCGGACCGGATAGTCGGCAGAAAGGATAAAGCGCACGCAGCCCCGGATCCAGGGCCACATCCGGGCTCATATCCCCGTCATATTCGAAATCGACGTTGCGCTTATCAAGCAGGCAGACGGCGTCCCGAATATTTTGGCCGGTGGGGTGCATGGGATTGCCAAATGTTGCGTGCGACACCAAAGCAACCCGCGGCTCATGACCCAGGCTGCGTGCGGCGGCAACACTTCCGATCGTGATATCGACCAGTTGTTCCGGCGTGGGCCGCTCGTGGATCAGTGTGTCGGCAATGAAAATCGTCCCGACTTGTGCGCTCAGCAGCAATGTCAGCCCAAAGCTGATACAACCCGGAGCAGGATCGATCGCATGGCCGATATCGGTGAGGCAAACAGATGTCGAGCGGGTAAGCCCTGTTACCATCGCATCGACTGCACCGGTGGCCACCATGCAAGCAGCGAATACGTTACGATCCTGATTCACCATACGCTGGCAATCGCGGAAGAGATATCCCTTCCTTTGCAGGCGTTGGTAAAGATAGTCGGCATATTTCCGGTTGGAGCCGGAAAGACGCGCGTTATGAATTTCAATGCCTTCGATTTCACCCAATCCCAAGGATCCCATTGTGGCACGCACACGGTCTTCCCTGCCAATCAAAACCGGGGTGCCGTAACCAGCGTTGCGAAAGGCGGCTGCGGCGCGCACGACTTTCTCTTCCTCGCCTTCGGCAAATACCACGCGGCGGGGGTTCGCACGCACCGCTTCCATGATCGCGTCTAGGGCATTGGCGGTGGGATCAAGCCGGCCGGAAAGCGAGCGGGCGTAACGTCTGAGATCCGTCAATGGCCGACGCGCCACTCCGCTGTCCATTGCGGCCTTTGCAACCGCGGGCGGAATACGGGAAATCAATCTCGGATCGAAGGCATTCGGAATGATGTAATCCGGCCCAAAAGTGAGCCGCCTGCCGGCAGCGGCGATATGCACTTCATCGGGCACATCTTCCCGCGCGAGCTTGGCGAGTGCTTCCGCAGCGGCAATTTTCATCGCTTCGTTAATCGTCCGCGCCCGTACGTCCAACGCGCCGCGGAAGATATAAGGAAAGCCAAGGACATTATTCACTTGGTTCGGGTAGTCGCTGCGCCCGGTGGCGATGATGGCATCCGGGCTTGCTTCCCTCGCTTCCTCAGGCGTGATTTCGGGATCCGGATTAGCCATGGCAAAGATAATGGGCCGGGGCGCCATGGAACGGACCATTTCCTTGGTCAAAGCCCCTTTGACCGACAAGCCGAAGAAAATATCGGCCCCCTCGAGCGCTTCGGCCAGGGTTCGCGCGCGTGTGGCGGCAGCGTGGGCCGCCTTCCATTGATTCATCCCCTCGGTGCGGCCTTGATAGATGACACCTTTGGAATCGCAGAGAATAATATTCTCTGCCCGCATGCCCATTGCTTTCAGCAGCTCAACGCAGGCGATCCCGGCCGCTCCTGCTCCATTGACTACGAGCTTCGCGTCACGTAAGTCGCGATCGGTCAGATAGCACGCATTGAGCATTCCTGCGGTGGCGACTATGGCAGTGCCGTGTTGGTCGTCATGAAAAACAGGAATATCCATAAGCTCGCGTAACCGCTGCTCAATTATGAAGCATTCCGGGGCTTTGATGTCTTCGAGGTTGATTCCTCCAAACCCGGGGGCCAAGAAGCGAACGCAATTAACGAACTCATCCACGTCTTCGGTCGCAATTTCGAGATCGATTCCGTCCACATCGGCGAAACGTTTGAAGAGAGCGACCTTGCCCTCCATCACCGGCTTGGAAGCCAGCGCGCCCAGATTGCCAAGGCCCAGAACGGCGGTGCCGTTAGAGATCACAGCAACCATGTTGCCGCGTGTTGTGTAATCATAGGCCAAGGCGGGGTCACGGTGGATATGAAGGCACGGCTCGGCCACTCCAGGCGAATAGGCCAGGCTGAGATCCCTCGCGGTGTTGAGTGGTTTGGTGATGCGGATTTCCAATTTCCCCGGGCGGCCGGATGCATGCAGCGAGAGCGCGTCGTTTGCCGAAATGAGTGTGGTTCTGATCTCGTTGCCAAGCTCGGACATGTTCGTTTCCCCCCAAACGCTTGCTTCGTGGGATCATGACAATTGCATCGGCCGAAGGGAAGTGCTGATCGCTTCAGCATTGCTGCTTCGCATCTTCCACACAAGCCGGTAAATTCCGTCCATGGCGATTGAAGATCACATCCCCTCCGCCGAAGGTGCCAGCCCTGTAATGGCGCAGTGGTTTGCAATCAAGGCGCAATACCCGCATGCACTGGTGTTTTTCCGCATGGGAGATTTCTATGAACTGTTCTTTGCCGATGCGGAAGCCGCTGCTGCCGCTCTGGATATTGCGCTGACCAGCCGGGGCGAACACGCGGGTAAGCCTATCCCGATGTGCGGAGTACCGGCGAGCAATGCCGAACCCTATCTTGTTCGGCTCATTCGGCGCGGTTTTCGCGTCGCTGTGGCCGAGCAGATGGATGATTCGAAGGCGGTACGGGCACGGGGCTCCAAAGCGCTGATCTCGAGGGAAGTCGTGCGCCTTATTACGCCCGGCACGCTGACGGAAGAGGCGTTATTAGACGCGACGCGGCCCAACCTCTTGCTTGCATTCGCCCAGAGCGAAAGCGAGATCGGCGCTGCTTACGTCGATATCTCCATCGGAAGCCTGGAGACCGAAACGGTTGCCCCAGAGACCTTGCCCGCACTGCTGGCAAGGCTCGAGCCGGCGGAAATTTTAGCGCCGGAAACTATACCGCTTGGCGAGTGGGACGCGTATCGGGCGCCCCATTTCACTGCATTGCCCTCTCCTGCCCGTGCGCGCCAAAGCGTCGCGGAAGCCTTTGGTGTGGCGAGCCTTGAGGCGTTCGGAGAGTTTTCCGATGGGGAGGCTGTGGCTCTGGCCATGGTGCTCGCCTATGTGCGTGCGACGCAAGCGGGGGCCATACCTCGCCTTGCGCCCCCTCGGCCGCAGGGAAAAACCGGCCGGATGGGTATCGACGCGGCCACCCGCGCAAATCTGGAGATTACCCGCGCCCGCGATGGAACAACGACCCATACACTGCTTTCCGCTGTCCAACGCACCCTTACCTCGGCCGGGGCCAGATTGTTGGCCGAGTGGCTGTCGGGGCCGCTGACGGACCGCGATGCCATTATCGCGCGCCACGACGGCTGGGCATGGTTTGCGGCGAATGCAGCGACGGCAAACCGCGTGCGCCAGCAGCTCCGCGCAAGCCCGGACATGGCCCGGGCTTTGGGCAGGCTATCCCTACGCCGATCGGGACCGCGAGATTTAGCCGCAATTCGCGAAGGCTTGCGTATTGCAGAGGCGTTGTCTGCAATTCTTCATGAGCCGCTCCCGCCTGTGTTGGCGGAAGCGGCAGCTGCCCTTTCGGGTCATACCGAACTCTATCATTTGCTTCGGGCAAGTCTGGCCCGCGAGCTTCCCCTGCGGTTGGATGAAGGCGGGGTCATTGCGCCAGGTTTTGATGCCGAGCTGGATGCCGAGCGTCGCCTTCGTGACGAGGCACGTCAGATTTTGGCGGCTCTGCAAGCCACATATGCCGAACGTTATGAGGTACCGAATTTAAAGATTCGGCACCATGCCCAGTTCGGCTACGTCATGGAAGTGCCGGCGCAAGCGGTCGAGCGACTGCGGCGGAATCCTGATCTGATATTACGCCAAAGCATGGCAAACAGCGCCCGCTTTGTCTCATCCGAACTCGTTGAACTTGATCGGCGGATCGCAGAAGCGGCCGAACGAGCCCAACACCGTGAGCGCGCCGTATTCGAAGCCGTGGTTGCCCAGGTTCTGGCCAAAGCTGATGCCCTGGCCAAAGCGGCCGAGGCGTTGGCGCTGTTGGACGTATTGCAATCCGCAGCGGGACTGGCGGAGAGCGGCAAGTGGTGCCGGCCGGAAATTTCCACCGATTACGCATTTCACATTGAAGCGGGCCGGCATCCGGTCGTAGAGGCGGCGCTTGCGGGGAGAGGGACGTTCATTCCCAATGACTGCGATCTCGGCCCGGATCGTCGTGTCTTGCTTTTGACCGGTCCCAACATGGCGGGAAAATCGACTTATTTGCGGCAGAACGCATTGGCCGTGATTCTGGCCCAAGCGGGTCTGCCAGTGCCCGCCCGCAGAGCGTGTATCGGAATTGTGGACCGTCTGTTTAGTCGCGTTGGGGCTTCTGATGACCTGGCTCGGGGCCGGAGCACCTTTATGGTGGAGATGACCGAGACGGCAGCGATTCTCAACCAGGCCGGCCCGCGTTCCTTGGTGGTGGTGGATGAGGTCGGACGCGGAACCGGGACGCTCGACGGGCTTGCGATCGCGTGGTCGGTATTGGAAGCTTTGCACGGGCAAGTGCGGGCGCGAACCATCTTTGCAACACACTTTCACGAATTGGCCCGGCTGCAAGCTGAGTTGCCGTTTCTTAGCCCTCACACCATGCGGGTTAAGGAATGGAAAGGGGAGGTTGTGTTTTTGCATGAGGTGGTTCCGGGTGCGGCCGGACGGAGTTGGGGCGTTCACGTGGCGCGGTTAGCAGGGGTGCCGCAGTCCGTCGTACGGCGTGCGGCAGCGCTTTTGGATATTTTGGAAAAGCGCGGAGCGGAACTGATGGCGGAAGCGGAATTGCCTCTGTTTGCACGCTCCCACGAAAGGTCCGCGCCCGAACAAGATCCACCCCCGAGCGCTGCCGTTCTCGCCGCGCTGGCTGCCTTAAATCCTGATCAAATGACCCCGCGCGAAGCATTGGAGGCTATCTATCAACTCCGCGCATTGCTACCTGGGAAAGCGGAAGCGGAAGGAGTAGATATATTATCATGACATCGCCATCATCATCCTCTTCTGCTTCCGAACCGAACGCAACCACCGCTGCGGAGATCGCACGCAGTCTTGCACACATTGCGCGCGCCGGAGGCTTGCAACATTCAACCTCCCCACGTGATCAGGGCTCCGTTTATCGGGTGCCGAGGGAAGCGGCGCTCGGCGTGTTCCGACGCGAGCTTGCGCACATCCAAAATGACGTGCAGGAGCAGTTTGAAAATGGTCAATTGCGGGGGCTGGAGGCGGCGCATCTTCTTGCCAGCCAAATCGACGGTCTCCTTTCCGCACTGTTTGCTTATGCGGCCGAAGTCAAAGGCCCACTCTCGGAACCTTTGGCAATAGCGGCAACGGGAGGGTATGGGCGGGGGGTGCTGGCGCCGTTCAGTGATATCGATCTTTTATTTCTAACTGTGTCAGATCCGGCTGCAGAGACGCTGGATTTTATCGAATTTATTCTTTATTTTCTTTGGGATCTCGGTCTTAAGGTGGGGCACGCGACCCGCTCTATCGAGCAATGCCTGAATGCCGCTGCCGACATCACTATTCGCACGAGCTTGTTGGATGCTCGTTTGCTTGCGGGTGATGCTTCTTTGTTTGCAGAGTTTGAGGCGCGCTTTCGCGCGCTGCGTCAAGCGACGGGCAGCGCGCAATTCATCGCGGCCAAACACGCCGAGCGCGCCGCTCGTCATCAACGGTTCGGCGAAACTCCATTTGTGGTCGAGCCCAATATCAAAGAAGGCCGCGGCGGGCTCCGCGATCTGCAAACGCTCTATTGGATGGCGCGTGACGCATTTGGCATTTCGAGCTTGCGCGAACTTGTCGGCCCGAATGCACCAGGCGGAGGCCTACTGACCGAGCGCGAAGCGCGTTTGGCGCAACGATCTTGGGAATTCCTTTGGTCTTTGCGGTTCCATATGCATTACGTTGCGGGGCGCGCAGAGGATCGCCTGACCTTTGATCTTCAGCCGGTTATTGGGGCCCGTATGGGCTATACAAGGCACGGTCGGCAAGACGGGGTGGAGCGCTTTATGCGCCATTATTTTCTTACCGCTCGGGAAGTCTTGCGTCTCTCACGCGTGCTGGAGCCGCCTTTGATCCGCGCCGTACTCGGTCCGCCGGCGTTGGAGGTCAAGGCTGATCAGTCGCTCCGCAAGGCCGGTTTCGTTCTTGCGGACGGCAAGCTGCTGTGTGCTCCGAATTATGATCTTGCAGACAAACCCGTTCAGATGTTGCGGATCCTGAAGGTTGCCCGCGATCGCGAGCTGGAATTGCACCCGCTTGCTTTGCGTGGGTTGATCCAGCACGAACGTGCGGCGGTCAAGCTTCGGGGTGATCCGAAAGCGGCAGAATTGTTTCTAGACCTTTTGTGCGGCCATAAGCCGCCACGTGCCCGCCATGCGATGGCCACCCCTGACGGCGCGCGGTGGCTTGCCATTATGAATGAGACCGGATTTCTCGGCCGCTTTTTGCCAGATTGGGCGCGCATTGTGGGGCAAATGCAATTTGATACCTATCACGTGTACACTGTGGACGAGCATACGATTGAGGCGATACGGGTGCTCAATATGCTGGAAGCGGGTGAGCTTGCCTCGATCGCCCCCGTGGCAAGTGGTTTGATAGATCATGTGCAGTCTCGTCGTGCGCTCTACATGGCAACGTTGCTGCATGACATTGCCAAAGGTCGCGGGGGTGACCATTCCGAGCTTGGTGCGGAAATTGCTCTTTCCGTTTGCCCCATGCTCGGACTTTCTGCCGAAGAAACGGAAATGACTTCCTGGCTTGTCCTGCATCATTTGCTGTTAAGCCAGACTGCATTCAAACGCGATATCGATGACCCCAAGACCATACTGGATCTTGCGGACACCATCCAATCTCCGGAACGCCTCAAACTCTTATTGATTCTCACCGTTGCCGATATGCGCGCTGTATCGCCAAAAGTTTGGAATGGGTGGAAGGCGATGCTGTTGCGCGAACTTTATGCGCGTGTTGCCGAGGTGTTAGAGGGCGGTCTGGCAACGACCGAGCGCGACGTTCGCGTGGAACGTGCAAAAGAAGCTGTCAAGAGCCTGTTGCACGAATGGCCGGAAGATCAGATCGCCCATTTCCTCTCCCTTGGCTATCCGAGCTATTGGCTGTCCTTCGATCCGGAGACGCATGCACGACATGCGCGGATCGTGCGCGACGCCGAAGCACGGGGTATGCCGCTTGTCGTGGAAACCGAGCCGTCTCCGTCTCGAGCGGTGACGGAGGTAATCGTCTATACCGCCGACCATTCCGGTTTGTTCAGCCGCATTGCGGGTGCTCTTGCGGTTGCCGGGGCTTCCATTGTTGATGCCCGCATTCATACCATGACCAACGGCATGGCTATGGACACGTTTTGGATACAGGATGCAGCGGGGGGTGCCTTCGATGCGCCACACCGTCTTGCTCGCCTTTCGGTCTTGATTGAGCAAGCACTATCCGGCAAGCTGCGACTGGCTTCCGAGATACGCAAGATCGCTCGGAGCGCGCAGAACAGCAGGATGCGGGTGATTCATGTGCCTCCCCGCGTCGTGATTGATAACCACGCATCCAACACCCATACCGTTATCGAAGTGAATGGGCGTGACCGTCCCGGTCTGCTTTACGACGTAACCTCGGCGATCAGTGCAGAAGCATTACAGATTGTCTCGGCGCACATTACGACTTATGGCGTCCGAGCGGTCGATGTGTTTTATGTCAAGGATGTATTTGGCTTAAAAATCACCAACGAACGCAAGCTTGCCACGTTACGGGCAGCGTTGCTACGCGCGTTAGAGCCACCCGCGGAGGATGCTCATACACTTTCTTCTCCACCGTTGCCGAAGCGTCGTCTCTCTCCCCCGCATTCAGAGGCAAATCCGTAAGATACGCGAGACCAATAGCATATCGGGCTGTGCGCCGGCGCATTTCTACAAATATCATTTCTACAAATATGAGTTGCACGCAGCCTTTTATGATTGGTCACGGCTGCCAAACGCGACTGCTTTGCAATTGCATCATTATGCTATCGACTTGATTATTCCCCTTCCAGCCGCCACATTGGCGGCATGCGCGATTTCTCAGAACTGACCGAACGTGAAATTCTTGCCCTCGCGATCAGCCTCGAGGAAGAGGACAGCCGAATCTATGCCGATTATGCCGAGGCACTGCGCTCGGAATACCCGGCGACCGCCTGCATGTTTGCGGAGATGAGTCGTGAAGAAGGCGATCATCGGCGCCAACTGATTGAACTCTATCAGAAAAAGTTTGGCGAACATATTCCGTTGATCCGCCGCCAAGACGTGCGTGGCTTCTTACGGAGAAAACCGGTCTGGCAGATGCGTGAGCTGCGCCTGGATACGGTGCGCAAGCAGGCAGAGCTGATGGAAGCAGAAACGCTGCGGTTTTATCGACAGGCAGCCAGCCGCTCCACGGATGCCTCCATCCGTAAGCTCTTAGGAGATTTGGCCGAAGCGGAAGTGCGCCATGAACTTCTGGCCGGCGAGTTGATGCAAAAGAACGTGCCGGAACATGTCCGGGAGAAAGAAGAACAGGCGGCCCGACGGCTTTTTCTCCTCCGGATTGTCCAGCCCGGCCTTGCCGGATTGATGGATGGTTCGGTTTCCACGCTGGCGCCGCTGTTCGCTGCGGCTTTTGCGACCGGCCGCTCGTGGGATGCTTTTGTCGTCGGCTTGGCGGCCTCCATTGGGGCAGGCATTTCCATGGGCTTTGCCGAGGCCCTTTCCGATGATGGCAGCCTGACCGGCCGTGGCGAACCCCTTATGCGAGGATTTGTCTGCGGGTTGATGACGACCTTTGGCGGATTGGGCCATTCGCTCCCGTATCTTATCCCCGCATTCTGGACCGCAACCGCGTTGGCCTGTGCGGTGGTGGTGGTTGAACTGACCGCCATTGCCTGGGTGCGGTGGAAATACATGGAAACCCCGCCGATCGCCGCTGCATTACAAGTTGTGCTCGGCGGCGGATTGGTTTTTCTCACCGGCATCCTGATCGGAAGGAGTTAGCAATATGGCTGTTTCAATGGCGACTTCAATGCAGACAGCTCCGGTGCGCTACGATCGTGTTTCCATCGCTCTGCATTGGCTTGTCGCTGCCTTGGTCGTGGGCCTTTGGATTATCGCCCAGGTTTGGGACTTTTTTCCAAAACATTCTACCGGCCGGTTAGCCCTGCAAAGTCTTCATGTTTCGTTTGGTTTGGTATTGGCCTTTACGCTCATCGTTCGGATTGTTTGGCGAGCGAGTTTCGGCAAACGGCTGCCGCCCGCGAATTCCGGCCTGCTTGGCTTGGCGGCCCGAACGATGCATCTCGGGCTTTATTTGCTGCTGGGAGTGCAGGTTCTGCTCGGTCTGTTCACCCGGTGGTTGAGCACGGAAGCGCTTTCTTTTTTCTGGCTTTTCAGTATTCCTTCGCCTGTTATGCCGAACAAAGGGCTGGGGGAATCTCTTTTAGAGTTCCACGACACAATCGGCACAACTATTGTCATTCTTGCAGCTTTCCATGCCGCGGCGGGATTATTTCATCATTTCATTTTGCGCGACGGGGTGTTGGAGCGCATGCTGTTGCGCTAACGGATCTGCTAACAGAGATTGCGCCAAGCAAGAAAAACGGCGCGGATGGTTCGCACAAAACCGGTTAGCCTGTCATCTGCAGGCCAGATCATTCGGGCTATGGTCGGAAAGCCGCCGATTGGGTCGGCCGGGCGCTTACGGTTGCATCCTATCCTCATGCTGCCTTGATGTGTGCCTCGCGCCGAATCGGCATCTGGAGCAAGGCGCAAGGGCTCGGGCCCCAGCGGGAGGCCTTGCGATTCCAAGTGCGGCGTGTATGAGCTCGCTTCATCCGGCGGATTTCGCGCCGACGCTGTCCGGGCCTCTGAAGGAATAAGCACCTTACCGCGAGTGCCTGGATTGCCGGGTCAGCGTCGGATCAGGCCTTGCCACACGATTTCGTGGAAGGCCCCGGCTATCGCCGGCCGCGGTTTTCAGCCGATATCTCCCGAGGCAATAAAGCGCACGCCGAGCCCGAGCAGACGCTCGCGCGAGGTATCGAGCGTGGTGCGCCCGTCTTCCATGGGCAGCCCAATGCCGCGGCAGGCATCTTCGATCACGAACACCTCATAACCGAGCCTTGCAGCGTCTTCGGCGGAATACGCGACACAGAAATCGGTCGCAAGCCCGGCAAGAAACAACCGGGTGAACCCTCGCGAGCGCAGCCATCCATCAAGCCCGGTGGGAGTCTTTCGGTCATTCTCGAAGAAGGCCGAGTAGCTATCAATCTCGCGGCGAAAACCTTTGCGGATAATGACCTCGATTCGTGCTTGCGCCACTCTCGGGTGGATCGCGGCGCTATGGCTTTCTTGTACGGCGTGATCGGGCCATAATGTTTGCGGCCCATACGGAAGCGTCACGGTCTCGAATGGCCTGAGGCCGGGATGGGAGCTCGCAAAGGAGAGATGCCCCAGCGGATGCCAGTCTTGCGTAGCGAATGCATGCGCCAGCGGCCCTGTTAAGAGCCGCTCGATGACCGGCAAGACCGCATCGCCCTCCGGCACCGGAAGCTCTCCACCCGGCATAAAGGTGGGCTGCACGTCGATCAGACCAAGAATATCACGGCTTGGATCAACCCGAATGATGATTGACATGGCGGCCCTCGCTGGCTTGCGTGCGATATAGTCTTGTTGCAAACCCAATGTTTGGCAATGTTGCCAGGGTTGCAAGGCGCCGCCAACTGGCTGGTTGCCGAAGCGCCCGGAACGTGAGCAGAAAAGGACAGCGAACATGAGCGAAATCCAGGCCAGCGGCCCCAAGCCCAAAAAATCCGTGGCTCTTTCCGGCGTCGTGGCCGGTAATACGGCCTTATGCACCGTTGGTCGCACTGGGAACGATCTGCATTACCGCGGCTATGATATTCTCGATATAGCCGAAAGTTGCGAGTTCGAGGAGATCGCGTATCTTCTGGTCCACGGTACCTTGCCAACTTGGGCAGAACTCACCGCCTATAAAAACAAATTGAAATCCATGCGGGGGATTCCGCATGCCGTGGCTCAGATATTGGAAACGCTCCCCGCAAGCACGCACCCCATGGACGTGATGCGAACCGCCTGTTCCGCATTGGGCTGCGTGCTTCCGGAAAAGGAAGATCACAACGTTGCCGGTGCACGCGATATCGCCGATCGGCTAATGGCTTCTTTCGGGTCCATGCTGCTTTATTGGTATCATTTTTCTCATAATGGCAAGCGCATTGACGTGGAAACCGATGACGATTCCATCGGGGGCCACTTTCTGCACCTCTTGCATGGCACGTCCCCGCGGCCGCTTTGGGTGAGAGCGATGCACACATCGCTTATTCTGTATGCCGAGCATGAATTCAACGCTTCCACCTTTACCGCGCGCGTTATTGCCGGCACGGGATCCGATATGTATTCGGCTATTACCGGTGCCATCGGCGCTTTGAAAGGACCCAAACACGGCGGGGCTAATGAGGTCGCACTGGAAATTCAAAAGCGCTATGCCAACGCCGATGAAGCCGAGAAAGATATCCGTGCACGTGTCGCGAACAAAGAAGTGATCATCGGCTTCGGACACCCGGTTTATACCATCGCTGATCCGCGCAATAAGATCATTAAAGAGGTGGCACGGAAACTTTCTGCCGATGCAAATTTCATGACGATGTTCTCGATTGCCGAACGCATTGAATCGGTAATGGCAGAAACCAAAAAAATGTTCGCCAATCTCGATTGGTACAGCGCCGTCAGCTATCACATGATGGGCGTCCCGACCCCAATGTTTACGCCGCTGTTTGTCATCTCTCGCACTTCGGGATGGAGTGCACATGTGATCGAGCAACGAATTGATGGCAAGATCATTCGCCCGTCCGCCAATTATATCGGGCCGGACCACGTGGACTTCGTTCCTATCGAACGGCGTGGTTGAGGAGATACGGCCATGACATATCTTGTAGCAGCAGATCTTCCGCAAGAGCCAGCCGGTCTGCGTTTTCGTTCGTTGCTTGCTGAAGGCGGCATTTTGCAGATTCCGGGTGCGCATAACGGGCTGGCTGCGGCACAAGCACGGCGTGCCGGCTTTCGTGCGCTTTATCTTTCCGGAGCGGCAATGAGTGCCTCCATGGGGCTGCCCGATCTCGGCATTATCACCGTGGATGATGTCTGTTTCTTCATTCGCCAAGTGACGCGAGCTTCAGGCCTGCCGGTTCTGGTGGATGGTGATACCGGTTACGGAGAAGCGTTGAACGTGATGCACATGGTGCGCAATTTCGAGGACGCAGGAGCTGCGGCGGTGCATCTGGAAGATCAACTTCTGCCGAAGAAATGCGGCCACCTCAACGACAAGAAACTGGCCGAACCGCATGATATGGCTGCCAAAGTGGCGGCCGCAGTGAAAGCCCGGCGGCATCTCTTCATTATTGCCCGAACCGATGCCGCCGCAAGCGAGGGTTTGGACGGGGCGGTCGCGCGCGCCAAGCTTTACCTTGAGGCCGGGGCCGATGCGATCTTTCCGGAAGCGCTCACCAGCAAAGAGATGTTCGAGGAGTTTGCCGCGCGCGTGCAGGCGCCGCTGTTGGCCAACATGACCGAATTCGGCCGCACTCCTTTCTTTACCGCTGCCGAGTTCGAGCAGATGGGGTATCGGATGGTCATCTGGCCCGTGAGTAGCTTGCGCGTCGCAGCGAAAGCACAAGAGGAGCTTTATGCGGCCATTCGCCGCGACGGAGGAACGCATCGGCTGATCGAGCGTATGCAAACGCGCGCCGAGCTTTATGAAACCATCGGCTATCAACAATACGAAGCATTGGATGCTTCCATTGTGACAACGATCGTGCCGAAGGGCATGCCGCCCCGCACCGGCTGACGGCATGCCGCAACCGCGGCTTTGCTATCCCGGAATGATCCAGGGGATCAGGAACTGCTGGATAACCACCAAAATGCCGAGGAATAGCGATAAGATAATGCTGTGCCAGAAAGTTTTGGCAAACACCTGGCCTTCTTGTCCCTTAAGCTCGGTGGTGGAAACGCCGGTCGAGAGGTTCTGCGGCGAGATCATCTTGCCCATCACCCCGCCAGAGGAATTGGTCGCGGCAAACAGCACCGGGCTTAACCCCAACGTATGTGCCGCTGCTGCCTGGAGATTGCCGAACAGGGCGTTTCCCGATGTATCACTGCCGGCAAGGAAGACCGCAACCCACCCCAAAAACGGCGACAACAGAGCAAACAAATAGCCGACGGAAGCCACGCCTTTCCCGAGCGTATAGGCCATACCGGAATAGTTGAGCAGAAACGCCAACCCGACGATCAACATCACCGTGATGATGGCGATCCAGATCTGGCGAAAAGTCTCAACGAAAGCCTGCACAAAACGCTTCACGCCGCAGCCCAGAAGCAGTGCCGTGAGAATCGCTGAGAGTAAAATCGCCGTGCCGGTCCCAAGCGGCTGAAAAGCCCAAATGGCAGCGTAAGGTTTGTTGTAAAGCGTGATGAAGATAGCGTTGTGCAGCCCGGGCCATTGCACATTCACCTGGCCGATCTTGGCAATGTTGAGATACGTCCAGACGATCACGACCGCCGAAACAAGGATCCAAGGAATCCACCCTTGCCACGTTGGCGGAGCTTCTCGCTCGAGCGCGTGCAGGTTCACGTTCATGGCATAAGCAGGATCCGGCGCGGGCTTCCAAACGCGCAAGAAACCGACGGTGCAAGCGAGTGAAACCAGCGAGGAGAGCACGTCGGTGAGCGAATAGTTGATAAAGTTAGAAGTGACGAATTGCGCAAGCGCAAAACTTCCACCAGCCACCAAAAGCACGGGAAACAAGGCTCGAACCGAGCGCCACCCCCCATAAGCCGCCATCACATAGAAGGGCAGAAGAAAGGCGATCACAGGCAATTGCCGCCCCACCATGGCGCCGAGCGCGTTTGCCGGAAGGCCCGTGACGGCGCCGAGTACGGTAATGGGCACGCCGAGCGCGCCGAAAGCGACGGGTGCAGTATTAAAAATCAAAGTGTAAGCAAGTGCATCGATGGCGGGGTAGCCAACCATAATCAGCAGTGAGGAAGTGATGGCCACCGGCGTACCAAAGCCCGCGATGCCTTCCAACAAAGCGCCGAAGCAAAAGCCGATCACCACCAGAACCACGCGCCGATCATTGGGCAAATGGTCCAGCACCCAGTTGCGGAAGGAATCGAATCGCCGGGTCAGAACGGCGACGTTATAGAGCCACAACGCCGCAAACACGATCCACATTACCGGCCACAAAGCGAACACCATACCGTTCGCAATGCTGTCGAGTGCCAGGTTTACGGGAAGTTGCCAGACCGCAACCGCCACAATAAACCCCACAACCAGCCCGGCAAGCGAGGCTTGCCACGCCGGCCGCCGCATGACGCCCAGCAATACCAAGGCGATGAGAATAGGTAATGCCGCAACAATGAAAGAGCCCAGCAGACTGTCTGCTACCGGCGTGAGCAATTGGTGAAACATGTTCCTCCCGCACCCAGCATTTCATCTTGAGAATGTAAACGACAGAGCGTCTCATCAGCGTAAGCTAACGCCTAGGAGTCTGACTAGGGGGGTTGTGGCCTCATTGCGCCGGTGTGGCGATTACGCAACAGGTTCGCAAGATTTACGGTATTTCATCAAGCCGGCTTCGCATGTGAAGAATCTGCTCGGCTCGAAGCAAATCGGGTTCGGTGGTAATTTTGAAGGCTTCCTCGGCACCTGGCACCACGCGGACTTCAAGCCCCGCCCTTTCGGCAACCTGGGCATCATCGGTCAGCGCAAGCCCGACAGCTGCACGATGAGCCGCCAAAATCTCAGGGAAGCGAAAGCCTTGCGGCGTTTGCGCGCGCCAGACATTGCTGCGGTCGAGCGTATCGATGATCTTATCTCCGGCGCATCGCTTTAACGTATCGGCAACCGGCAAAGCCGCGATGGCCCCGGGCGCAACATCAAGCATAGCAATGACCGAATCGATCGTTTCCGCGGCCACAAGCGGCCGTGCCGCGTCATGGATGAGCACAATCCGTGGAAAAGACTCGACGAGTGCTTCCAGGCCAAGCCGAACGGAATCCTGTCGGGTTGGGCCTCCGAAAATCGGCGAAGGCAATATCAATCCCTGGGTCGCCGTGGCGTAAAGTTCAGTGTCGTCCGGATGAATGACAACGCGAACAAGCCCTATGGCCGGATGCCGGAGAAAGGCGCGGAGTGCGTGTCGGAGCACCGGCTCTCCCGCCAAAAGCCGGTATTGTTTGGGAAGCGGCCCGCCAAGGCGGTGGCCGCGGCCCGCGGCGACAAGAAGAGCGGCGATCATGCGTCTCCGTGCTGACTAGCCCATAAGCGGTGCGCGGCAAAGCCTTCGTTTCCTGCTTGGTTTCGAAAGAACTGGCAAGCTTTGGCAAGCGCAAGTGGGGGGGCGTGCTTTCTTTTTCGCGAAATGGTAAGGTTGCCCGGCTTTGTAAGGAGGCGTCGGCCATGAACGTGCAAGTTTCTGCCAGCGAAGCTGTACTGCTCCGTCGGGACGCGGACGGTCTCGCATGGCTTACACTCAATCGGCCCGCTGCGCGCAATGCGCTTTCCGTCGCGCTGATGACGGCGCTGGAGCGCGAAATTGCCGCCATCGCAGCAGATCCAGCGGTGAAGGTGGTGATCATCGGCGGCGCTGGCCCGGCCTTTTGTGCGGGCCATGACTTGCGCGAGATGCGCAGCGACCCACGGCGAGAAACATACGAGGCGCTTTTCGCCCAATGTTCGCGCCTCATGATGTCCATTGTGCGCTTACCCAAACCGGTGATCGCGCGGGTCCACGGCATCGCCACCGCTGCCGGCTGCCAGCTCGTGGCAACTTGTGACTTGGCGGTCGCTGCAGAAACTGCGCGGTTTGCAACACCTGGAGTCAATATCGGCTTGTTCTGTTCCACGCCGATGGTCGCCCTTTCGCGCGCAGTGCCGCGCAAAGCGGCTATGGAAATGCTCCTGACCGGAGAGCTGATCTCGGCGGCGCATGCCCGTGAGATCGGGCTGGTCAACCGGGTCGTGCCGGATGCTCTTCTGGATGAGGAAACCGAAGCCCTGGCGCGGCAGATCGCGGCCAAAAGCCCGCTGACGCTGGCCATTGGCAAAGAAGCCTTCTATCGCCAGGCCGAGATGGATTTGGAATCCGCCTATCGCTATACCGCAGAGGTGATGACTCGAAACATGCTCGCCCGCGACGCCGAGGAGGGGATTGACGCCTTTCTCGCCAAACGCCAACCCGTTTGGAGCGGCTGTTAAAGCAAACTTGAGACACGCGTGTTGTGGAGCCTTTCTTCACGCGCGTATCTGATTTGGCTTGACGCTTGAGATTCGCACAGCCACTTCTTAGGGCACTCCGGAGAGGTGGTTTCGTATTACCGGAAGTGAAGACCGCCTATCAACCAGCACAGGTCATGCCCCATCGTATTGTGATTGATCACCACGTGCAGAAAGAAGCGGCTACGGAGTCTCCGTGGCCTCGACATCCCGAGAAGCTGCACCGGCCGGACAACCCCATCCGGCGCAAACCTCCGTGGATTCGGGTGAAGGCTCCTGCGCACCCGCTCTATTTCGAAACCCGTGCTTTGATGCGCGAACAGCGCTTGCATACGGTCTGCGAGGAGGCCGCTTGCCCCAATATCGGAGAGTGCTGGTCGCACCGGCACGCCACGATGATGATAATGGGCGATGTTTGTACCCGCGCATGCGCTTTCTGCAATGTGGCAACCGGGATTCCCGCTCCGCTCGACCCAGATGAACCCCATCGCGTGGCTGAAGCCGTGGCACGGCTGGGTTTGCGGCATGTCGTGATCACTTCGGTGGACCGGGATGACCTTGCGGATGGCGGCGCTGCCCATTTTGCTGCTGTCGTCCGAGCCATCCGTGCACGCGCTCCGGAGGCCACTATCGAGGTTCTCACGCCCGATTTTTTGCGCAAGCCTGGCGCCTTAGAAGTGGTGATCGCCGCCCGGCCGGACGTGTTCAATCACAACCTGGAGACAGTGCCCCGGCTTTATCCTTCCATCCGCCCGGGGGCACGGTATTATCAGTCGCTGAGGCTTTTAGACCGGGCAAAGGAGCTCGCGCCGCAGATCTTTACCAAGTCAGGGCTTATGGTGGGGCTGGGGGAAGAGCGCTCGGAAGTGCTGCAAGTCATGGATGATTTACGGGTTGCTGATGTGGATTTCCTCACCATCGGCCAATATTTGCAACCCACGGTGAAACATGCGCCGATCGCGCGCTTTGTCCCACCGGAGGAATTTTCGGAATACGCGGCCATCGCCCGCGGCAAAGGGTTTTCAATGGTGAGCGCCTCGCCGCTGACGCGCAGCTCTTATCACGCAGATGCCGATTTTGCGGCACTGCGCCAGGCCCGGGCGGCGGCTTTAGGGTAAGCCTATGCCCACGCATGCGGAACGCCGTTTTGTTCCTTACCGGCCGGACCAGTTATTTGATCTGGTTGCAGATGTTGGAAAATACCCCAGATTTCTGCCGTGGTGTGTCAGTGCGCGTGTGCGCAGCAAAAGTGAGCAGCAGCTTATTGCTGATCTGACCATCGGTTTTGGCCCGTTTCGCGAAACCTTTACCAGCCGGGTTGCGCTTTCGCGCCCGCAACGCATTGATGTCCGCTATGAAAACGGCCCGTTCCGGTACCTGAACAATCACTGGGTGTTCGAACCCCATCCCCAAGGTTGTACGGTCGATTTTTTTGTTGATTTCGAATTCCGCAGTCGCATTTTGCAAGCCGCTATCGGCGTTGTGTTTAATGAAGCGGTGCGTCGGATGGTCAATGCCTTTCAGAAAAGGGCGCGCGAAGTTTACGGCCCGCCGGCTGCAACCATTGCGGTGGTTCGTCCAATCCCAGCGCCGACGCCGCTCAAAAGCTGAGAGGTCGCCGATGCCGCTTTGTCCGGAACGTCCTGACCCGTCATTACCGCCCGTGTGGGCAAATCTCTATTCAGACACGCAAACCAAACCAACCCGCGCAATGCGCGAAGCAATGCTCAGTGCGGAAGTGGGTGATGAACAGCACGGGGATGATCCGACCGTGCTCGCATTGTGCGATCGGATGGCGGCGTTATTCGGCAAGGAAGCCGCCATGTTTCTTCCTAGCGGGACGATGTGCAACGAGATCGCCTTGCTGACCCATTGTCGCCCGGGCGATGAAGTCCTGGCGCATCCCACGGCGCATATCGTCATGGCTGAAGGCGGCGCGCCCGCCGCATTGGCAGGAGTCCAGGTCACGCCCTTACCGGGCCCCCGCGGGCAGTTTGATGTGGAGACTTTGGCTCAGGCACTGCGTCCGCAAACGCGCCATGCGCCCCCGCAACGACTCGTAGTGGTCGAGCAAACATCCAATCTGGGCGGGGGCTCGGTCTGGCCGCTTGATCGCCTTTCCGCAGTGGCCACGCTTGCCCATCAACATGGGCTTGCCACCCATATGGATGGGGCGCGCCTGCTCAATGCATGTGTGGCAAGCGGTGTTTCCGCGCAAGAAATGGCCGCAGATTACGATAGCGTTTGGCTCGATTTTACCAAAGGGCTCGGGGCCCCGCTCGGGGCTGTGCTGATGGGTTCCAGAGCCTTTATCGATGCCGCGTGGCGCTGGAAACAGCGCCTTGGCGGTGCGCTGCGGCAAGCGGGAATTTGTGCTGCAGCGTGCCTTTATGCGTTGGACCACCACGTGGAGCGGCTTGCGGACGATCACGAAAATGCTCGCGCACTCGCTCGGGGACTTGCGCAAATTCCAGGGATTGAGGTTGAATTACCGGAAACGAATCTCGTGTTCTTCGATACCGCCGGCACCGGTCTTTCGGCCGAGACGCTTGCTTCGCGCCTTCGGCAGGAGGGGGTGATGATCAGCGTCATGGGCCGCTATCGTGCCCGGGCTTGTTTGCACTTGGATGTTGGGAAAAAAGAAGTGACCCTTGTTACAGAAATCATCCGCAGGGTAGTAAGTTCACAATGATCCGCCCTTTGTTGCGCCTCTCGTGCGGTCTCGTGATTGCATTTGCCTTGATCGGCGGAGGAGCGGCTCAGGGGCCTTCGCAACCTGCCGCGCCGCGGAGTGCACCGCCTGCGTCTTCGTCTTCAACCTATCGGCATCTCACTTTGCGGGAACGGTTTGAAGCCGCGAACACAACGCATGACGGCCGCCTTACACCCGAGCAGGCCCAAGCCGGAATGCCGTTTGTTGCCCGTCATTTCGCCGAAATCGACCGGGACAAAAAAGGCTATGTGACGCTGGATGAGGTGCGGCAATGGCTGCAAAGCCGGCCGCATAAAACTCTTCGTGCCCGCTTCGAAGCCGCAAATACGGCGCATGACGGTCACCTCACGCGGGCCGAGGCGGAGCATGGTTTGCCCTTTGTTGCCGAACATTTTGACGAGATCGACACAAGCCGCAAAGGCTATGTGACCTACGACGACGTTTTAAGCTGGATCCGCGCGCGTCGTCATGCGCGTGATGATACACCGAATCTGCCAGCGCAAGCGCATTGACGTTATGAACCAACGATAGGCCCTTTACTGAGCGACTTTTCCAGCAACTGCAGCGCAACCCCTACGGCTGCTTCGCGAATAGCGGCACGATCGCCGGAAAAGAGGCGGCGTTCGGCATGCACGAAACTCCCTTTCGCTAACCCGAACCATACCAGGCCGACCGGTTTTTCGACGCTTCCGCCCCCCGGTCCTGCAATGCCGGTTACGGAGACAGCGAGCATGGCGCGGGAATGTCTGATCGCGCCTTCGGCCATAGCACGGGCCACTTCTTCGCTGACCGCGCCCTTATGCGCGATCAGCTCCGCCGGAACGGCAAGCATCTCGGTTTTCGCGGCGTTAGAATAAGTCACAAATCCTCGGTCGAAAACATCGCTCGCGCCGGCAATCGCCGTCAGCGCTGCGGCGATCATTCCTCCTGTACAACTTTCTGCAGTGGCCAAGCGTAACTGGTTGGCACGAGCAAGAGCGAGCACTCGCTCGGCCAACAGCAGGGGTGTCGGATCATTCAGCACGATACCAATTATCCCGCGAGATGCTCACAGCCGCTGATGTCGCGCCCGCGTTGTGCGTTCGATGGCGGCTGCGAGCAACCCGTCGATCCCAAGCCCTTCGCGGACCATTTCCAGCATGCGAAGCGCCGGCTGGCCTGCAAGCCGGTCCGCTGCGATAACCTCGCAAGCCAAGACATAAGCGGTTTCCCGCAGGCGCGGTTCCAGAGCTCCACGGATCAATCGCATCGCATGCGCAATACCATCATCTTCGCGCAAAAGGCTAATGGCGGCATCGCTTGCAAGTTCCAGCTGCGTAGTGGTGAAGTTGTGAAATACCGGCAGCGTTTGCACCAATGCCGACATCGTCCCGATCTCGCGATCGGTAATGCCATCATGCGCCGCCGCAACCAGCACCATGGTGCAAACCAGCGCTTCCTGCGGCGAAAGCTCGGTGCGAGCGAGCATGCATAGACCCCCTTTTATAGCCACCCATTGGTGCCGGAAGTGTAAGATCAGTTCAAGCGTAAACTTGGCTATTCCACGTGAAGAAAAGTTTTAATCGCATGCACCGCTTCTGCGAGCCCGACGCGGGCGACTTGCACACCGGGCGGAAAAGCCGAGAGCAAACGGCTCGGCGTGCGCCGATCAAGCAAGACAAAGACCCCTCGATCCGTTGCCCGGCGAATTAGCCGCCCGAAGGCCTGCCGCAGCCGTTGGCGCGCGATCCGAGCCTCATATTCCGCGGGATTCCCTCCCGAAAGATGAATCCGCCGCTCGCGGTGTAAAATGTTCGGCCGTGGCCACGGCACTTTGTCAAACACCACAAGCCTGAGCGCGCGGCCCGGGACATCGACGCCATCGCGCATCGCATCGGTGCCCAACAGGCAGCTCTCCTCTTCGATCCGGAAAATGTCGACGAGGGTGGCGTTGTGCATCGGGTCAACGTGCTGGGCAAGGAGCATGATGCCAGCCGCCTCCAGTTCCGGAGCGATGCGCGCATGCACGGCGGTTAGCCGTCGGATCGCGGTAAAGAGGCCAAGCGCCCCGCCGCCTGCTGCGAAAAACAAGGCGCGACAGGCTCCCGCGAGTGCATCGAGATCTTCACTCGGGACGTCGGTAACAATAAAAGCGCGCGTCTGTGTGGCATAATCGAATGGGCTCGGCACCATGACACGAAGTGCAGGGGCCGGGAGATGCACGGCACCAACTTCGGCCTCGGCCGTTTCCCAAGCAAGGACGGGATCGGCCTGGCCGCCATCACGCAAAGTCGCTGAGGTGATGAGCAGACCGTGCGCGGCCGCGGCGAGGGTTGCCGCAAAAGGGACGGTAGGGTCAAGCCAATGCTGGCATAGGGCAACGTCTCGTTCCAGCCCATCAACCCGTTCCAGGCGAAGGAAGAGAACCTGCTCCGGACGGCGATCCGGTTCCGGTTCAGGCTCGGAAACCGCATGAAGCATTTCGCACCATGCCGCGAGCGGATCCAGCGCGCGCCGCGCCAGTGTCCGCGCTGCCGCTTCGATCCGGGTACGCAGCGTTTCTTCGAGCGTTTCGGCTTCCTCCTGAAGCCTGGCAAGCAGCCGGCTCCGCAGCGTTTTCAATGGCTCTGCAATGCGGTGAAGTGCCCGGGCAAGCCGTTCGGCTGCGCCGGGAAGTTCGGGCAGCACGGGGTGGAGGTCGGCTTCCAACGTCATTCCTGAAGCGTTTGCTTCGGCATCGGCGTTTCTGGCCAAAACTTGGCGCCGCACCACGCGCAGAAATGCCTCGGTCGGGTTGTCTTGTGCAGGCAGCAAAGCGTTAAGCTGAGATCCTGACGGTTCTTCGGCGATGCGCGCAGACCAGCCGGGACCGGGAAGTGCCCGTGCCGCTTGCAGCGCCGCTTCCAGCGGGGCCTCGAGCTCGGGGCGACCGAGGACCAGCTCCTCCAGGCGCCGGCGCAAACCGCGGGCGCGAGATCGGCTTCCCTCGGCGCCCAAAAGCCATCGCCTGAGCTCTACCGTTTCGAGGCCGCAGACCGCGGTGGCAAAGGCATTATCGGCAGCATGGAAAATCTGGTGGCCCTCATCGAACACGTAGCGCAGGGGGATCCCCGCGCCATCAAGCCCTTCGCCCCAATTCCACGCATGCGCGGCTTGCACCATAACCAACGCATGATTGGCCACGACGATATCGGCTTCCCGTGCGCGGCGAATGCTGTGTTCTATGAAGCAACGCCGCCAGTGCGGGCAGGCTGAATGGATACATTCACCGCGCCGATCGGCAAGATTGGCGATGTTGCCGCGGCCGAACAGTTCGGCGAACCAGCCGGGGAGATCGCCGCCTTCAAGATCGCCGTCGGCGGTGACCGCGGCCCATCGGGCAAGCAAACCCAGGGCGATCAGAGGCTGCGACGGACCGCGAACCGTTGCGGCATTGACGGCCTCTTCAAAATTAAGCAGGCAAAGGTAATTTTCGCGGCCTTTGCGGATTACGGCTCGCTGCCGGCGCGTGGTGGGATCGGGAAACAGGCGCGCGAGCTCAGCCTCGATCTGCCGCTGCAAGTGGCGCGTGAAAGTGCTGACCCACACCGTTCCTTGATTGCGCTCAGCCCAGAGGCTCGCAGGGGCGATATAACCCAAGGTCTTCCCGATGCCGGTGCCGGCCTCGGCCAGCACCAGCTGCGGCACACCTTGGTCTATTCGCGGCGCGAACGCGGCGGCCGCGGCCGCGGCGTATTCGATCTGGCCGGGTCGATGCTCAGCCTCCGGCCCCAGCATCTCTGCCAGCCTGCGTCTGGCTTCCGCGGCGCTTACCGGGAACGCGCGCGGTGGCGGCGGCGGCGCGGTTTCTTGCCATTCCGGAAGGCGCAGCCAGACCCGCAATGCCCGCGCGGCCGGTACGGCTTGGGGGTCGCCCAATGCTGCGGTGACCAGAGGTGCCCAGCTCCAGCCGGCAAGTCCCATTTGGGCGGCAAGCTCTGCCGCGTCGCGCCCTTGCTCGGTCTGTCGGCCTGCCGCGAGCTGCGTGAGCAGCATCTGTGCCAGCCTGGGCAAAAGGGCAGCGGCAGCTTCCAGGCCTCCGCCCGGTGGGTCACAGTCCAGCGCCAAAGCGAGCCCCCGCGGCGTGGGTGCAGCCGGGCGGGCCGGATGAACGAAGGCAAACAGTTCTAAAAGATCGAGCGCCGGCCTTGCCTGCATTCCTAGCCGGCGAAACGTTGCAGGGGCATGCACCAGCAACGGCGGAGGTAAGTTGGCGAGCCGCCGCGCTGCTTCTTTGCTTGGCATCCGGCAAAGTGCGCCATCGGGCAGCAAAATCGCGGCTTGTCCGGCGCCCGCGGCCACAGCCGGTGAGTCCGTCAAATTCAGAAGGCGGCCTGGGTTTGCCATGAACTCACTCCGAAGCAGAAGCGCCGATTGACCAAACACGCCCCCCTTTCTAGCATTGCGCTAATGCGACAAGATACTTCCCTGCAAGAATCCCTACCTAAGGCGTGGCCGTTTGAAGAGGCCCAGAAAGTGGCCCAAAGGCTTGCGGCCCACGGTAAGGAGAGCGCTGTGTTCGAAACCGGTTATGGTCCCTCCGGCCTGCCTCATATCGGCACTTTTGGCGAGGTGGCACGCACGAGCTGGATCCGCCGTGCCTTTACGACGCTTACCGGCAAGCCTTCACGGCTGATCGCTTTCAGCGATGACATGGATGGTCTGCGCAAAGTGCCGGACAATGTGCCCAACCGCGAAATGCTGCGGCAGCATTTGGGCAAACCGCTGACCCGCATTCCCGATCCTTTTGGCACGCATGAAAGCTTCGGCGCGCACAACAATGCTCGCCTACGGGACTTTCTCGATAAATTTGGATTCGAATACGAATTTGCTTCTGCAACAGATTATTATACATCCGGCCGGTTCGATGCCGCTTTGTTGCGTTTGCTTGAAGTCTACGAGGAAGTCACGGCGGTAATTTTGCCGACGTTGGGGCCAGAGCGGCAAGCGAGTTATTCACCCGTTTTGCCAATCCATCCCAAAAGCGGGATCGTCATGCAGGTGCGCATTGAAAAGTGGGATCGAGCGGCCGGTACCGTAACCTGGCGTGACCCGGACAGTAAAGAGTGGTTTGAAACGCCGGTCACGGGTGGGGCTTGCAAACTGCAATGGAAGGCGGACTGGGCGATGCGGTGGTATGCGCTCGGTGTGGATTACGAAATGTCGGGAAAGGACCTCATTGAGAGTGTTCGGCTTTCCAGCGAGATTTGCCGCATTCTGGGAGGGGAGCCGCCGATCAGCTTTACCTACGAGTTATTTCTGGATGAGAAAGGGCAAAAAATCAGCAAATCCAAGGGCAATGGATTATCGGTCGAAGATTGGCTGCGTTATGCACCGCCCGAAAGCCTGGCTCAGTTTATGTACAATGCGCCGAAACGTGCCAAGAGGCTTTATTTCGATGTGATTCCGCGGGCGGTTGATGAATTTCTTGCCAACGCGGAACGTGCACAAACCCAAACCGGCCCCGAATTATTGGCAAACCCTGCTTGGCATATTACCGGCGGGTCGGTTGGTAAGGAGTATCTCACCCCGCTCTCGTTCAGCATGTTACTCAATTTGGCGAGCGCAGTGAATGCGGAGACGCCGGATATTCTGTGGAGTTTTATCCGCCGTTATGCGCCTCAGGCATCCCCCGAAAGCATGCCGTATTTGGCCAAATTGGTCGATTATGCGATTGCATACTTTCACGACTTTGTACGACCGGCCAAACGCTTTCGTGAGCCAAATGCTGTGGAGCGAGTTGCGCTTTCCGAACTTGCAGAGGGGCTGCGCGAGTTGGTTCGTTTGGAAAAAACCGCTGCACCTTCGGCAGAAACAATACAGAATTTGCTTTATGATATCGGCAAACGGCATTTTCCCAACCAATTGCGCGACTGGTTTTCTTGCCTTTATCAAGTACTATTGGGCCAGCAGGACGGGCCACGGTTTGGCAATTTCATCGCGATTTACGGAGTACCGGAAACCCTCTCATTAATCGAGAGTGTTCTTACCCGTGCGCAACATGCAGCCTGAGCAACGCGACTTCTGACGGTGGCGCGCTTTCTGAAATCATGGATTCGTAATGCGCCAGCTATATTGGGCGTTATTCTTTTGGTGGGCGCGATCTGGGTGGTGCGGAGCGAGTTTCGCCACCTTCGGATAGAGGATATCGCAAAAGCCATACACGCAGTGCCTTTGCCGGCTTTGGTCCGGGCCGGAATTTTTACGGTGCTCGCCTACGGCGTTCTCACGCTTTATGACTTTCTGGGAACGATCTACGCCGGGCGAAAGGTGCCTTATAGCCGGGTCGCATTCGCATCGTTCTGTGCCTATGCGCTGTCACATAACCTTGGGTTTTCGGCACTCTCTGGTGCGGCGGTACGTTATCGGCTTTATGCGCTTTGGGGATTGACGCCGTCGCAAATAGGCAAACTCGTTGCTTTTTGCAGCCTCACTTTCGGTTTAGGGGGCATGGTCCTTGGGGCTATTATCTTATTTTTCGAACCAACCGCGGTACCCTTAATCGGCACGCGATTTCCGGTCCAGCTCCTGAACATTTTTGGGGCGATTCTGCTTGGTATTGTCATCATTTACATTACTATTGCGCGAATTGTCAGGCGTTTCCAGCTGTTTGGCCATTCCATCGAGCTGCCTGGCATACGTATGGCGATTTTACAGGTTTTGCTCGCAACCGCAGATGTTGCAGTAACTGCGGCGATTTTTTATGCGCTCCTACCCGAGGAGGAGAGCCTTACGTTTCTCCGTTTCCTCGCTGTCTACGTTGTTGCCTATTCAGCCGGGCTTGCAGCTACTTTGCCCGGAGGAATAGGGGTTTTCGACAGTGCGATGTTGCTCGGGTTGGCACCATATGTGGAACCGCCAGCGGTCGTCAGTGCCATTCTGATCTTTCGTCTTTACTATTATGTTATTCCGCTCTTTCTGGCCGCAACGCTCTTTGCCTTAAACGAAGTACTTTTGCGTGCAAGACCCCTGTTGTATCCGGCCGGCTCTTCTGCTGCCTTGCCGGCTGTCAGCCGTTGGAGCGAGCCGGATCTTGCTGTTGCGGCAGCAACCGGCACGGTCGCCTTGTGCGGCGCGCTTTTGCTGTCGCTCGGCGTTTTATCCACACAGCCGGATTTTTCGTGGCTTGGTCATGATATCCGCTTGGTGGCGCGAGAGGCGGGCCAGTTTATTCCTTCACTTCTTGGCGCAGCTCTGCTTGTTCTCGCGATCGGCCTTTCCCGCCGCGTAACCCTTGCGTGGGGCGTTACCATCGTCTTGCTGTTGGTTGCGGCGGCTTTTAGCCTCGCGAGAGGAGATAGTCCGCTCATATCCGCTATTTTAGCACTGGCGACTTTCGTGATTGCTCCCTACCGGAGCGCCTTTTATCGTCACACACGGCTTTTTTCCGGACCAATGGATGTTTCATCCGCGCTTTCCGTTCTTGCACTCACCGTCTGTGTGACAGCATTGGCAATATTTGAGCGCCATGTTCGTGGCGTCAGCGCGGTTTCCTGGTGGCAGCTCGTGCTATCGCCAAAAGTGCCGAATTCACTGCGGGCCAGCGTTTTCTTGGCTGTGGCGGTAGGGTTGACGGCGATCTGGCGGCTTATTTCGCCTGGCCGGGTGCATTGGGAAGCTTGGGGGCCGGAAGTACAGCGCCGCTACGTCGCTTTAGGGGGCGATCCTCCGGCCCGCGTGGACGGCGTTGTGTGGGGTGAAAGCGGCCAAGCCGGCATTGCCTTCCGGCGAGAGGGGCGCATCTTGCTTGGGCTCGGCGATCCGGTCGGAGTGAAAAGTGATCAAATTTCTGCAATTTGGCGATTTCGGGATCTTGCGGAACAAGAGGGGGTCCATGCCGCTGTGTACGGCGCAAGCGAGGAGTTGCTGCAAGTTTATGCCGATATTGGACTTTCGGCGCTGCCTCTTGGCCCGGATGGATTACCGATGCCGGAAGAAGGGCGTGAACCGCACTCCAAATCGAATCAGTATTTGGTTTGCCATGCAGAGCGTGATCTTCCGCTGTTATTGCCGATGCTGAACAAGCTTCCATCGAAAAGCAGAACGACTGAGGCCCACGGCAGAACAATCAGAAGCACCACCTATGACAATGAACATCCAAAACCAAAACACGGCCGACTTCCTTGAAGGATTGTTTTCTCTTGCCAACCGACGCGTGCTGGTGACAGGCGCATCAGGCGGTTTGGGATTGCATTTCGCCCGCGTGGCGCATGCCGCCGGGGCGAAAGTCGTATTGGCGGCACGGCGAAAGGATCGCATAGAGGCCGAAGCAGCAAAACTTGGCGAACGCGCAAAAGCGGTAGTGATGGACGTCACTGATGTGCAATCGATCCGCCTGGCGTTTGACGCGATCGAAGCGGATGGCGTATGCGATGTCATAGTAAACAATGCAGGCCTTGCCAAAGTCGCGCCGGCTCTGGAAGTCGGCCCAAACGATTGGGATGCCGTGATAGACGTAAATCTCCGGGGCGCTTTTTGGGTCGCACAAGAGGCCGCAAGGCGATTGCATGCTTTGCAAAAGAGCGGAAGCATTATTAATATCGCCTCGATACTCGGTAAGCGCGTTATCCCTTCTGTCGCATCCTATGCAGCAAGCAAGGCCGGGCTTATTCATCTGACCCGAGTGCTTGCCGTGGAATGGGCTCGGTACGGCATCCGCGTCAACGCCATAGCGCCAGGGTATTTCGAAACGGATATGAACGCCGGGTTTTTTGCATCGGATGCAGGCCAGGCGATGATCAAAAGAATTCCGCAGCGCAGACTCGGTCGGCTGGAGGAGCTTAGCGGAGCATTTCTTCTTCTTGCTTCGGAGGCGGCCGGCTATATGACCGGAAGCATTATCACCGTCGATGGAGGTCATTCGGTCAACAGTGTGTAAGATATTCCCGGCGGAAAGCGGAAAAATCGGGTAACCTCGCTATGCTCCAACTTGCGGCTATTGCTGCCAGTATCGTAAGTGCCGTCGTTGCGCTTGCAATTTTGCTCCGCCTGACTGCGCATGCCCGATTTCGGGACGAGGTGCGTTTACGTCTGGAGCAGCTTCAGGGAGGACAACGCAGCGAAACAGAGACGTTGCGAGCCGTTTTGCTGGCTGGTCAGGAGGGCGTTCGTCGAGAATTGGTAGAGCTTCTCGGTGGTATGCGAGACAGTTTGGGCCGCAACCACGCCGAACTCGTTCAAGCACTTGCGTCCGGACAGGAACGCGTCTGGCGGTTAATGGACGAAAAACTGGCGGAACTTCGCCAAAGCACAGATCAAAAACTCGCGGAGATCCAGAAAACCGTAAATGAGCAGCTTCACCAAGCTGTGGAACAGCAAATGGCCGCGAGCTTTTCGCGCGTAACGGAACAGTTTGCCCTTGTGCAAAAAGCCATGGGCGACGTGCAGGCGGTAACGGCACAAATAAGCGATATCAAGCGCATTTTCAGTAATGTGAGAACGCGGGGCGGGTGGGGTGAGACGCAGCTTCGCGCGCTGATGGATGACGTATTGCCTTCCGGCAGTTACGAAACGAACAAACGATTGCGGCAAGACAGCGACGCGGTCGTGGAATTCGCGGTCATCATGCCGATGCGGGGTCCGGAGCGAACGTATTTGCCCATTGATGCAAAATTTCCCGTGGAAGACTACGAGCGCCTGCTGGCGGCCAGCGAGCGTGGCGACGCCGAGGCGGAGCGTCAAGCACAAGCAGGCTTGATCCGGCGGATCCGCGAGGAAGCACGCAGAATTCAGGAAAAATACATCGTCCCGCCGATAACGGTGGAATTTGCGGTGATGTACCTACCTACCGACGGGCTTTATGTAGAAGTGGCGCGTGTGCCTGGGCTGATTGACGAAATCGGCCGCAATCACCGGGTGTTGGTGCTGGGGCCGAGTCTTTTTCCCGCACTTCTACGAACGATCCACTTAGGCCATATCACGCTCGCGCTTGAGCAGAAAGCCGACGAGGTGCGCGTTCTGCTTGGTGCCACGCGCACGGAGATGGAAAAGATGGATGCAATTCTGTCCAAGCTCGGCAAACAGGCGGGAACGCTCAGTAACACGATCGAAGCGGCGCGCCAAAGAACGCGAGTGGTGCGCCGCAGGCTTAAGGAAGTCGAAGCCGTCGATGCCGAGACAGCGGAACGCGTGCTTGGTGTGGAGGCCGAAAACGTTGATCTTGAGATCGATGAGCCGCTTCGTTCAGGCAGTTAGGCTGCCCCTTGGGCGCTTGCGCCATAAAAAGTAACAATTTCATCGCCGGACTGAGCGCGCACGTCGCTCTTGATGGACTGCGTTGAAATCCTTTCTGTTCCTGAAATTCTGAGCACAATTCTGCGGGCTAAGGAAGGCGTAACTCCGGAACCCGTTGAAGCAGCGCTTCCGTAAGCTCCTGCCGTCGCTCCCATAATGCGCGATACCATGCCACGCGTGCTGCCATCTGGTAAGCGAGCATACGGTTTTGGGCAACCCATTGGCGCGCTGCATTTCCTACGCGCGGACCCAAATCGGGGTTGGCGACGATGCGTCGGACCGCCGTTATCAATTCTTCGGATGAGTTGAATAGAAACCCGGTTTCTCCATCGCGGATACTTCCGGAATACACCGTGGGGCTAGCGACAGAGACGACGCGGTAGGCAGACGCTTCAAGAAACTTAAGATCGGATTTGCAGAGGTTAAAAGGGTTATTGCGCAAAGGTATGAAACATATTTCACAGCGCGATAAAAGCTCCAGGTATTGGCTATATTCCAACAAAGGAAGAAAATTTTTATGTGGCGTCTGCAATGCATCGAACAGACCGCGATCATGGACAATGGCAAATTGGAGTTTTTCCTTGAGCTCTTGGGCGAGGGCGTTCAGCCCATCAACATAGGGCGCCCAATCGTTCTCTCGGTTCAGTGCCGCAAACAGCAGGGTAAATCTATCCGGCTGGGTGAAATTACGAACATCCGGCAGGGCCTGAACGGCATTGGGAAAGACACCAACTTCCGGATTTGCTTGCCGAAGTACGTCGGCCAGATTTTCGGTTGTAGTCTGGACAGCATGAACGGCTTTAAAATTATACATGTCCTGACGTTGGAGAATTGGTATGTAATCGGGATGATCATCGAATTCTGTTATAATGAGGAAATTTTGCGCTAAGGCCTGACGCAGAAAGGTCAACCCCTCGGCGCCCACCAGAGCAGGCCGATGGAGAATCAGCAATTTGGGTACGGAACCCTCTACCGGTAGCGGATCCCGGCTGCTCCACAACATAGGCTTCACGCAAGGAATGCTTGCAAGGGCTCGCATCGGCTCTAACACCCGCACGTGGCTTACACCACCAACGGGTGTGAGCATCGTCATCACCAAATAAATGGGTTGCACTGGCTGTTTGGTGGCCCGCCACACATATTGAATGGGAGCGGCACGGCGGGAAAAAGCGTCCCGGTCAATGCCGCGGCCTGCCAGCGTCGGGGCAAGATCCGCAATAAATTGTTGAAGGCGCTCGCGTTCAAACACTCGGGCGTGAACATCGGTAATGAAAAGGCCGGATTGGCTAATGAGCTCGCGCATCGTTTCGTAGCTGAACCATCGGAGATGATTTTCGTCGCGAAGCCCAGTAGTCTCGTAGCGCCATCCATTATGGATCAACTGCGCGAGAAAACTCCAATGTTCAACATTGGGAATGCTCGCCAAAACGACACCGTCCGGAGACAGGGCCGCGATATGCCGGCGCAACACAACGGCCGGATCCCGAAAATGCTCCAGAGTATCACCATATACGATGCAATCGATCCTACCATGCCAAGCATCCGGCAGCGAGACAGTTTCGGCATCACCGAGAATGACCTCATCAAGGCGGCGCGCAGCTTGTCGTGCTGCCGCTTCGTTCATCTCGATACCGAGTAGGATGGCTTTGGGATTAATACGCCGATACGCAGCGCCAAGCGCACCGGTTCCACAACCGACATCGAGTACGACCCGAGCAGTCTGCGGAATGCGTTCGAGCAAATCCGGATTGGGGACATCCGGATAAGGAGACATTTCCGTGCCAGTGGCAGACATGAAAGACTTTTCCCTGCCTGATGCGAGTATGGGCGAACAAACCAAGACACTATTGGTTGGCCGGTAAGCGGACGTTCGGGCTGGACCTCATGCATGGTAACAAACGCGTTCCTCTACCAGCCAATATTCAGCAGTCCGTTCTGTTTGCGCACTTCGTGAATGCTTGGCATGTCAGCCACCGTCCAACCGCCGCCGAGAGCTTCGATCAATGCCACGCTTGCAAGCAAACGATTTTGCTGAATGGTAAGCGCCGTCTCTTGATTGGAAAGCAAGAGCTGCTGATCAGTCAGCACTGTGGTATAGATAACCGTTCCTGCTTTGTATTCGTTAAGGGCCAGCTGATAGTTGCGTTGCGCTGCTTCGACAGCCTCCTGCTGCACTTTTGCCTCCTGCTCGAGCACACGCAGAGCCACCAGTGCATCTTCGACCTGCTGAAAGGCAGTTAAGACCGTCTGTCGATAATTGGCAACAGCCGCAAGATAGGCGGCACGATTGGCGGCCACCTCGGCAACGAGAAGCCCGCCTTCAAAAATGGGCTGGGTGCCGTTGACCCCGAGCGACCAGATTTCATTGCGCAGGGCAAAAAGCTGAGCGAGAGGGGGAACCCCCGTATAGCCATAAGATCCGGTCAGCGTAATATTGGGATAGAGTGCTGCAATCGAAGCACCGACCAAGGCGTTGGCTTCCTGCATTTGTCGCTCTGCAGCAGCGATATCCGGTCGGCGCTCCAGCAAAGACGAAGGCATCTCTGGTGGAACAACTGGAACGATGCTGGCAAGCTGTCCGTGAGCCAAAGAGAGCTCCGCGGGGGGCTTGCCGATGAGCACGGCGATTGCGTGCTCGAATTGCGCGCGTTGTTGCGCAACCGCCACGGCTTGGGCTTCGGTGCTCCGGAGTTCGGTAAGTGCCGTTTCCACATCCAGACGAGAGACATATCCGGCTTTATATTCATTTTCCGTAATCCTCAGCGCCTGGCGATAAGTGTCCACGGTTTGATTGAGCAAGTCTTCCAGCGCATCGGCAGCCCGCAAATTGAAGTAGGCTGTGGCAAGTTCTGCTTGCGCCGCAAGCCGCGCATTGGCAACCTGTGCGGCGGAAAATTGGGCGCCGGCTGCGCGGCTTTCGATGGTGCGGCGAATTTGCCCCCAAATATCAAGCACCCAGTTGGCTTGGCCTTGCACCGTATAAAAAGTGGCCGCGAAAGTCTTTCGGTGGGTTGAACTTGTCAAACCAACCCCGGTACCCGCACTTGTGGGTTGCACCACAACCGCCTGGTTACCACCACCAGAGCGAATGTCGCTTGCGGAAGCGGTAAGAAACGGGAAAAGCTGAGCCTGTGCCTCTTGTACCAAAGCGTTGGCTTGCATGTAGTTGGCATAGGCTAAAGCCAGTGTTTGGTTGCCTATGTCAATCTGTCGCTCCAGCGCGTCCAACGTGGCATCGTGATAAATAGACCACCATGGGCCGCGATCGATTTCATCCATCGGCGTTGCCGGTTTCCAACCCGCGAGTTCTTTGTAAGCCGCTGGCACCGGCGCGCTGGGCCGCCGATAGTCCGGCCCTACGGTACAGGCGATCAACAGCGCGAGCAGCCCGGCAGAACTTACAGCAATGCGGTTCATTCCCCTGCCTTTGGCAAATTGCTTATGGATAAGCCGGGAAACAGCCGATGCCATTGCTGCTCAGCCCAAAGGCGCAGCCGATCGAGATACAAATATACGACCGGCGTGGTATACAATGTTAGAACTTGACTAACGGACAACCCTCCTACAATCGAAATGCCGAGGGGACGGCGTATTTCCGATCCAACATCGGTCCCAATGACTAACGGCAGCGCTCCAAAAGCAGCAGCGAATGTGGTCATCAAGATGGGACGAAACCGCTTGAGGCATGCTTCATGGATCGCCTCGCGGGGGCTAAGGCCGCGTTCTCGCTCTGCCGCCAGCGCGAAGTCAATCATCAGTATGGCATTCTTCTTCACAATGCCTATCAAAAGAATAAGGCCTATCATCGCAATAATCGTTAGGTGCTCGCCAAAAGCCATCAGCGCGAGTAACGCACCGACACCGGCTGATGGAAGGGTAGAAAGAATGGTAATTGGGTGGACATAGCTTTCATAAAGAATGCCAAGCACGATATACATTGTTGCCAAGGCTGCAAGAATAAGAATCGGTTCGTCTTTTACGGAGGCTACAAAAAAGCGCGCCGTGCCCTGGAAGCTTCCACGAATGGAAGGGGGCATACCAATACGCTGCGCGGCTTCCTGAATCGCAACAGCCGCATCGCTCAGCGCGCGGCCGGGCCGAAGGTTAAAAGATATGGTAACTGCAACGAACTGACCCTGATGATTAACGACAAGTGGGGTTTTGCCAGGCACAAAACGTGCAACCGCAGCAAGCGGGACCTCTCTTTCCGCTACAGTGCTGACCGCTGCTCCGGTCGAGCCCACCGATTTACCGGTATTGGCAATTGCGTTGGTTTGCAGATTTCGCACATTATTCAACGCTGTCGTTGCCGATTGCGCCGCAAAATTCTGGCTATCAGGTGCGAAAAGGGGCGAGGCAACGATATTTCCCGACGGATTGGTGACAGTTCCGATGACCGCATTGGTGAGCGCCGTGCCGTTAGGAAAAGTTCCGGACGCAGTACTGATATAAAAACGCCGCAAAATCTCTGGATCCTGCCAATATGGCGGTGCCACCTCCATAATGACAAAATACTGGTTGATTGCCTTGTAAATCGTGGAAACCTGTCGCTGACCGAAAGCATCGTAGAGGTTTTGATCCACAAGGCTGGGCAAGACCCCATATCGGGCTGCTGTTTGTCGGTCAACCTCGACACGCATACTCAGCCCATTTTGTTGGGCATCCGAGCTGACATCGGCAACAATGGGATTGTTCTGTAACGCATCGACCAAACGCGGAGCCCATGTAAAAAGATCATCCGCAGACTCCGATTGGAGTGTGTATTGGTATTCGGCGTTGCTTAACCGGCCGCCGAAACGTGCTTCTTGTATAGCCTGCAAATAAAGGTGCGCGCCGGATACCGTGGCAAGTTTTTTCCTTAATCGCGCAATGACGGCCTCAACACGAACTTTGCGCACATTTATGGGTTTCAGCGAGATAAAGACTTGTGCCGTGTTGAGCTGTCGCCCTCCGGTATAGCCGGTCAGGCCGGCCACGGCGGGATCGCTCTGCACAATTGCCATCATTTGCGCAAGCTTATTGCGCATGGCTTGAAATGATATCGATTGGTCGGCTACAAGCGAGCCGAAAATTCGGCCATTGTCCTGCTCGGGAAAGAAGCCCTTTGGAATGGAAATAAACAGGTAGAAATTAAGGCCAATCATAGCAAAAAGTACAAGGATAACAGGTAACGGATGGGAGAGAGCGAAGCCAAGACTGCGCGCATAGGAGGCAAGAAGCTTGTCAAAGATGTGTTCTGCCGTGCGATGCAGCCCTTTCGCCGGGGTGTCGCTGCGCGCAGCAAGCAGACGAGCACACATCATTGGCGTTAATGTAAGAGAGAGAACCATTGAAAGCATGATCGCAAGCGACATCGTCATTGCAAATTCACGGAAGAAGCGCCCGATTACGCCACCCATCAAGATAATAGGAAGAAAAACCGCCACCAAAGAGAGACTGATAGAAACTATGGTGAAACCAATCTCTTGCGCGCCGAGCAACGCTGCTTGCATGCGCGGCATTCCCGCCTCTACATGGCGGACAATATTCTCCAGAACAACAATCGCATCGTCGACGACAAAGCCGGTCGCAATAGTAAGCGCCATTAAGGTAAGATTGTTCAGGCTATAGCCGCAAAGATTCATGAGCGCAAAGGTTCCAATGAGAGAAATCGGAACAACAATACTTGGTATGAGTGTTACACGGAGGTTACGAAGGAACGCAAATACGACCAGAACAACCAGAGCTACAGCAAGCAAAAGCGTTTGTTGTGTATCGGCAAGAGAAATGCGAATTGCCGTACTGCGGTCCGAAATCACAGACACATCGGTATCTGCCGGTAAAGAGGCTTTCAAGCGGGGAAGGGCAGCAAGAACGTTATCCACAGCTTGAATAATGTTGGCCCCTGGCTCGCGCCGAACGATCAACAACACGGCCGGCTTGCCGTTGGCAAACGCCATATTGCGAAGATCCTGAACCGAGTCCACCACTTCTGCAACATCTGTCAGGCGCACCGGCGCACCGTTCCGATACGCAATAATTAACGGCTTGTAGTCGTCTGCATGCAAGGCCTGGTCGTTTGTGTAGATCTGCAGACGTCGCCCACCGTCGATAATCGCTCCTTTCGGCGCGTTGGCATTGGCCGAGGCAAGTGCTGCCCGCACAGTTTCCAACCCAATTCCGTATTGGGAGAGAGCCTGAGGGTTCAACTCCACGCGCACGGCCGGAAGGGCGGCCCCAACGACATCAACTTCGCCGATGCCATCGAGCTGCGAAATTCCCTGCTGCAAAACGTTCGAGGCGTCGTCGTAAAGTTGTCCCCTCGTGCGGGTGTTAGAAGTGAGGGCAATCAAAAGAATAGGCGCATCTGCGGGATTCGCTTTGCGATAGAAAGGGTTCTGCCGCATCTGCGTCGGTAAATCCGCGTGTGCGGCGTTAATGGCAGCCTGCACATCGCGTGCTGCTCCATCAATGTTTCGGTCCAGTCCAAACTGAAGGACAATGAAGGTGCTGCCGAGCGTGCTTTGCGATGTGATCTCATCAACATCGGAAATTTGCGAAAGATGCTTTTCCAGCGGTTCTGCTACCGCCGTTGCCATGGTCTCCGGGCTTGCGCCGGGAAGTGGTGCCTGCACGTAGATCACGGGGAGATCCACCTGCGGAAGCGGCGAAACAGGGAGTTGGATATACCCAAGCACACCGGCCAGAGCGACACCGAAGCTGAGCAGAGTGGTGGCAACGGGCCGAAGTATTGCCAAACGCACCAGATTCACGGCGCAAACCCCGATGGGCCGGCATCCGGCAGGCCGGTAACTTGACGCAGGCGCTGGGCCAGTCGATCAAAGGCCACGTAGATCACCGGGGTGGTAAACAGCGTGAGAAGCTGGCTAACAACGAGTCCCCCAACAATGGCGAGACCAAGAGGGCGGCGGAATTCCGAGCCAATCCCGGAGCTGAGCATGAGCGGAACACCTGCCATTAAAGCGGCAAAGGTTGTCATCAGAATGGGACGTAGTCGCAAAAGAGCTGCCTGATGAATCGCGGTGCGGGTATCGAGATTTTCCTCTCGCTCGGCAGAGAGTGCGAAGTCGATCATCATGATCGCATTCTTTTTTACGATACCGATGAGCAGCACAATGCCGATAATGCCGATGACATCGAGATCTTGGCCCGCCAGCTCAAGCGCGATCAACGCACCTATACCGGCAGAAGGAAGGGTGGAGAGAATGGTAATCGGATGAATAAAACTTTCGTACAAAACTCCAAGCACAATGTACACCGCCAGCAAGGATGCGAGCAAAAGAAGCGCCTCGTTAGTCAATGAAGCCTCAAATGCCCGCGCTGCACCTTGATAGCTTATGGAAAAACTGGCGGGTAAATGAAGAGCCGATATGCTTGAGGAAACTCTACGAAGAGCTGTGCTTAGCGATGCGCCGGGCGCTAGGTTGAAAGAGATCGTGGTTGCCGGAAATTGGGAGAGATGTGTAATTTTCAAGGGCGCTGGGCGTTCCGTGATCTTTGCTATGGAGCGTAGCGGAACCTGCCCATTCATTGCCGTTGAAGACGGGAAGTAGATTTCATCGAGAGACTTGATCGACTGTTTTAGGGAAGGCTCCGCTTCCAAAATAACGCGAAATTGGTTTGATTGAGTAAAGATCGTTGTCACGATCCTCTGTCCGAAAGCATCGTAAAGCACATTATCCACGGTGGCGGGTGTAATGCCATAGCGTGCAGCTGTCGGGCGGTCGATCTCGATATCAAGGGCAGTTCCTTGCTGCTCCAAATCGGCAGCGACATCAACAATTTCCGGGAGTTTCCGAAGCTGCGCAACGACTTTTGGAACCCATTCCTCGAGCAGGCGGAGGTCGGTGTTTTCCATAACCAAGCGAAACTGCGATGCACTAATAGTTGCGTCGACAGTAAGATCCTGGACCGGCTGCAGGTAGAGGCTAATACCCGGCACTGTAGCTGTTTCCGCCTTAAGCCTGCTGATAATCTCGTTGGCGGATGCTTTTTCCTTTCTTTGATTCAGCGGCCGTAGGTTGATAAGAAGATAACCCGTATTCAGCGATCCGTTGGTGCCGTCAATTCCGACAAACGAGGAAACACTTTCGACATCGGGGTCCCTCAGTATCGCGTCCACGAGCGCACGCTGATGCTCGGCCATGTTAGCAAAAGAAGTGCTTTGTCCTGTCTCCGTAATTCCTTGGATCAGACCATTATCTTGAATAGGAAAAAGCCCTTTCGGAATAGCATAATAAAGCAGCCCGGTCAGAATAACCGTCAGGACAGCAATGCCAAGCACCGCTGGTTGATAATCCAGAACCACGCTGAGCGCCCGATCATAGTAGCGGCGAAGAAGAGCAAACAGGCCGCGCTCGGCCTGGTGCGGATCGGCTGGCCGAAGCAGCCGACTGCACATCATGGGTACCAATGTCAGAGAGATAAAAGCCGAGATGAAGACGGTAATTGCCAGTGTTACCGCAAATTCGTGAAACAGCCTTCCGATCACGTCTCCCATGAAAAGCAGGGGAATGAACGCCGCAACGAGCGAGGCGGTAAGCGATATAATAGTGAACGCAATTTGCCGAGCCCCCTTGAGAGCGGCCTCCAGCGGATGGTCTCCGGCTTCGATATAACGAGCGATATTTTCGATCATCACGATAGCGTCGTCGACGACGAAACCGGTGGCAATGGTAAGCGCCATCAACGAAAGATTGTTCAAGCTAAAACCTGCCAAGTACATGGCGGCGAGCGTTCCAACCAGAGACAACGGAACGGAAAGGCTCGGAATGAGAGTGGCCGGAATATTACGGAGAAAAAGAAAAATCGTCAGCACGACAAGCGCCACCGATATCATCAGTTCACGGCTGACACCGCGAACGCTGGCCCGGATGGATTGCGTGCGATCGGAGAGCAAGGTGACATCAATAGACTGCGGCAAGGTGGCTTGCAAACGTGGCAATAACGCCTTCACCCGATCGGCAACGGCAATCACATTGGTGCCCGGCTGGCGCTGGATGTTGAGAATAATCGCAGGCGTTTTGTTCATCCAGGCGGCGAGCTCGTCATTCTCTGCTCCGTCAATCGCGCTTGCCACGTCGCCGAGGCGGACCGGCGCGCCATTTCGATAGGCAATGACCTGATCGGCGAAGGCCTTTGCATTTGGGAGCTGGTCGTTGGCAAAGATGGTGTACGATCGAGACGGCCCGTCAAACGCGCCTTTCGGAATATTCACATTGATATTGGTGAGGGTGGTGCGCAGGTCATCGAGGTTGAGGCCGTAGCCCGAAAGCGCCCGCATATTCACGCGAACGCGCACCGCCGGCCGATGACCCCCGCTGACACTCACCAACCCCACGCCGGGAAGCTCTGATATCTTCTGGGCGAGGCGCGTTTCAGCCAGTTCCTCAACCTTCGTGAGCGGCAGACTTTCCGAAGTCAGCGCGAGCGTGAGTATCGGTGCGTCCGCCGGGTTGATCTTGGCATACACGGGGGGTGTGGGCAGATCGGCGGGCAATAAATTGCTGGCGGCATTAATAGCTGCCTGGACTTCCTGTTCGGCGACATCAAGGCTGAGGTCGAGGCTGAACTGCAACGTGATGATCGAGGCGCCCGCGGAGCTTGCGGAAATCATCTGTGCAAGCCCCGGCATCTGGCCGAATTGTCGTTCCAGAGGGGCGGTTACCGAAGATGTCATAACCTCAGGGCTTGCCCCAGGATAAAAAGTCTGCACCTGGATGGTAGGGTAGTCGACCTGAGGCAAGGCCGAAACAGGAAGAAAGCGAAGCGCAACCAACCCCACAAGCAGGATTGCTGCCATCAGCAGCGTTGTCCCGACCGGACGAAGAATGAAGATGCGCGAGGGGTTCATGGCGCTTTCCTCAGCAAGCCTCGGGTGCGCCTTTCCTAACGTTGCGCGGCGCGGGCGGGCGCAGCATCGCGCGTAGCGGCCGGAGAGCCGTGCTTGAAATGAGGAGGCGGAGCGGGAGGTTCGGTTTGCCCATTCACCGGCCGAACCTTCATCCCGTCCCGCAGCCGATCAATGCCGTCGATAACGACGTGTTCGCCAGGGGCTAAGCCGCTTGGCACGGCGAGGAGTTCACCATGCTGAGGCCCGCGCTTGATCGGACGGAGGTGAACCCGATGATCCTGATCCATCACATAAACATAGCTTCCCGGAGCACCCGTTTGCACCGCAGAAACCGGCACGAGCGGCACATTGTGCAGCGTATCCAAAAGCAGATGCGCATTTACGAATTGCTGGGGAAAAAGTTGGTTGTTTTTGTTCGGAAACATGGCACGAAGATTGAACGTGCCCGTTGTATTGTCGATAGCGCTGCCAATCGCGTAAAGCATTCCTTCTTCAAGCGGACGGCTATCACTGCGATCATAGGCGGTCACCCGCAACACTGCCCCTGCTTTGTATCGTTTTAAGACCTCTTGCACCTGATCTTCCGGCAACACGAAAACCACGGTGATCGGCTGCATCTGCGTAATGACGGCAATTCCCGTCGAGCTCGTGGTGAACACATAGTTGCCCGGGTCAACGCGCCGTAACCCGATCAGGCCGGTAACCGGTGAGGTAATATGCGCGTAAACCAAATTGAGCTTGTCGTTATCAATCTGTGCCTGGTCAAGCTTTACTGCCGCTTCGTATTGCTGCACGACATAGACTTGGTCTTCGGCCTGTTGCCGTGCGATCGAATCCTGCCGGTTGAGAATTTGGTAGCGTCTCAGGTCCATGCGCGCCTGTGCCAGCAAGGCTTGATCTTTCGCGAGCTGGGCTTGGTGTTGCTCGAGTTGTACCTGGTAAGGGCGAGGGTCGATCTGGGCGAGAAAATCCCCCTCTTTGACAAATTGCCCTTCTTGGAAGGCGACTTCGGTCAGCGGACCGCTCAAGACGGGCACCACCGTTACCGTGGCCACCGGGGTGACGGTTCCGAGGCCTACGAGTTCGATCGGCAAGTCACCGAGGCGGGTTTCAACCGTACGCACGGCAGGGGCAATCTCGGTTGCAGAGCGGGCCGGGGCGGGCGCGGGCTGACGGGCGGGATGAAGCCCGATTGCGACCCCGAGGCCTGCCACCACTGCAAGAGCGGCAAGCCAAAGCAAGGGGCGGGGCAGCCGGGTGCGGCTGCCCGGCACGGTTCGGGCAGTGTTCGGTTCAAGCTCTATCTCGCGTACACGCTCGTCCATTCTCGCTCAGTGCCGTAGGCGACGGTAAAGCACGCGTCGCGTCGGCTTCCATTGATACCCCTGCAAGGGTCTTCCGTAGCTCGCAATCTGCTCACGCAAACGCAATGTAGCGCGCAACCGGCATTTTTCACGCAGAGCTTACCCCAGCATGTCACAACTTTTGCAAAATGTTACGGGAGCACGGCTGCCCACTCAAGCCCCCTCGCATTTGACCATTTTCTCTTCTCCCTCTACGCTTTGTTTTGAACTTTCGCGTCTTCCCTGTGGCAAGGAGCGGAACACCATGACAGATTTCTGCATTGTGGGCTGGGCTCACACCAAATTCGGCAAGCTGGAAGAGCCGGACATTGAAACGCTCATCGGCCAAGTGGCAGGCAAAGCCATTGCCGATGCCGGGGTAGCGCCGCAAGATATCGATGCCGCCTTCGTAGGGTTGTTCAATAACGGCTTCTCTCGTCAAGACTTTCCTGCCTCACTTGTGTTGCAGTTCCTGCCGGAGCTTCGCTTCAAACCCATTACGCGTTATGAGAATGCTTGCGCAACGGGCTCTGCTGCCATCCACGGCGCGCGAGACTTTCTGGCCGCCGGTCGGGGCCGGTTTGCGCTTGTGGTCGGGGTCGAGAAGATGACCGCAACGCCCGGCCCGGAAGTCGGCGATATTCTGTTGAACGCGTGCTACCGCAAGGAAGAGGGAGACATTCCCGCCGGCTTTGCCGGGGTGTTTGCGCGCATTGCCGAGCGCTATTTCCAGCGTTTTGGCGATCAGTCCGACGCTTTGGCAACAATCGCGGCAAAGAACCATAAGAACGGGGTCGCTAATCCTTATGCGCAGCTCCGCAAGGATCTGGGCTTTGCCTTTTGCCGTGAGGCGAGCGAGAAGAACCCCTACGTCGCGCCACCATTGAAGCGGACCGATTGTTCTCCGGTTTCCGACGGCGCGGCGGCACTGGTTCTGACCGATGCCGATACCGCCCAGGGCCTCAGCAAAGCCGTGCGTCTCCGCGCCGCCGTGCAAGTGAACGAGTTTCTCCCTATCTCCAAACGCGATATTACGCGTTTTGAAGGGGCGGCCGAAGCCTGGCGGCGTGCGCTTGATCAAGCGGGGATAAAGGTTGGGGATCTTTCCTTCGCCGAGGTGCATGATTGTTTTACCATCGCGGAGCTCATGGTCTACGAAGCCATGGGCTTAACCCCGTATGGCCGGGGCGCCCGTGCTGCCCTGGAAGGCTGGACCGCCAAAGATGGCCGGCTGCCGATCAACCCCTCCGGCGGGCTCAAGTCCAAAGGGCATCCGATTGGGGCGACGGGGGTTTCCATGCATGTCATGGCTGCGATGCAGCTCACCGGTGAAGCGGGCGATATGCAACTCCCTAAAGCTGACATTGCCGGGGTCTTCAATATGGGCGGCGCGGCCGTGGCGAATTACGTCTCTATTCTCGAGCGGCTTTGAGCAGAGAGGGCGGCCCGGCTTCATCGTTGTCGCTCCTCCACACGGCGTGGTTGAGGAGGCCTGCTTCGACGCCAAAATCCGGGGCGTAGGCAATTGCGTCCCGCACATAGCGACGTGCACGAGCCACCGCTGCAAAAAGATCAAGCCCTTGGGCCAGGCCTGCTGCAACGGCACTGGCTAAGGTGCACCCCGTGCCGTGGGTGCGCTGCTTGATGAGTCGCGGTTCTTGGAAGCGTTCCGTTCCTTCCGCTGTCGCCAACACATCGACCACGGTCGGGCCGGGCAAATGCCCCCCTTTGACGAGCACGGCGGGGATCCCCAAGCTCAACAAAGCTTCTGCGGCGCGGTGCATGGCAGCAAGGCTATCAACGCGCATGCCGCTCAATTCTTCGGCCTCCGGCACATTGGGGGTGATGAGATAAGCCATCGGCAGGAGGCGCTGCTTCAACGCTTCAAGCCCCTCTGCATCCAAAAGAACCCCTCCGGCGGAAGCTCGGAGTACCGGGTCAACCACCACATAGCGCGGAGGGTTGGCCCCAGCTTGCAACGCATCACAAACTGCTGCCACCGTCGCGGCGTTGACGAGCATTCCCGTCTTCACCACGTCGGCCCCAGGCTCGGCCAAAGCCAGTGCGATTTCCAGCCTAACGAACGAAGGCGGCACCGGAATTGTCGCCTGAACGCCTTGGCTGTTTTGTGCGGTCAGTGAGGTAATAGCCGTGGCGGCGTATACGCCGAAAGCCGTTAGCGTTTTGACGTCGGCTTGGATTCCAGCGCCTCCGCTGGAATCGGAGCCCCCGATGACGAGCACCCGCCCACGCACTTCGAGACAGCACCTTTCTTTATCGGCTTTCTTAATCTGCTTCGGCTTCCGATGTGGCCTCACCAAGACGATTGGCTGCCGCCGTCAGCGTTTCGCAAAGATCATCCACCACACGTTCCACCAGAGCTTCGTTCTCAGCCTCCGCCATAACCCGCACAACGGGTTCGGTGCCGCTTTCCCGAATCACCAGCCGCCCGCTGTCCCCTAATACAGCCGTGGCTTTTGCAACGGCTGCTTGGACCGTACTCTCGCGCAGCGGGGAATGCCTGCCGTAACGAATACTGCGGAGCCTTTGCGGCAAGGGGGTAAACATTCGGCACACCTCGCTGGCTGCCCTTCCCCGCTGCAAAAGCGCCGCCAAAACCTGCAGTGCGGCAATAAGGCCATCGCCGGTCGTGGCAAAATCCGAAAGAATGATATGGCCCGACTGCTCGCCACCGAGATTTTTCCCAACCCTCCGCATGCGCTCGGCAACATAGCGGTCGCCCACGCGTACACGGTCCACAGTCAAGCCTTTTTTGGCAAGGAAATGCTCGAGCCCAAGGTTGGACATAACGGTCGTAACAATCCCCCCTCCTGCCAGGCGCCCTTCCTCTGCCCACCAGTCGGCAATCAGTGCGAGAATTTGATCACCGTCCACCAATGTTCCTTTTTCGTCGGCAAGAACCAGCCGGTCGCCGTCGCCATCCAGCGCGATGCCGATATCCGCCTTGTGCTCCAAGACTTGTCTGCAGAGAAACTCGGGGACGGTGCAACCGCAGTCGCGATTAATGTTCAGACCGTCCGGGGTGACACCGACCACAATAACATCGGCGCCGAGTTCCCATAAAACGGTTGGTGCCACGCGATAGGCCGCGCCATTGGCGCAATCCACCACGATGCGAAGCCCATCCAGCCGCAATCCGCGGGGGAAAGTGGATTTCGCGCTTTCGATATAGCGGCCGGCCGCATCGTTGAGTCGGGACGCACGGCCAAGCGCGGCCGGGGCCGCTAACCGCGGCTGCAAGGTCGATTCCATCAAACGTTCTATTTCCGCTTCCGTATCATCGGAGAGTTTGAATCCGTCTGGGCCGAACAATTTGATTCCATTATCTTCAAACGGATTGTGGGAAGCGGAAATCATCACCCCAAGATCGGCCCGTAGGCTCCGGGTGAGCATGGCGATCGCCGGTGTCGGCAGCGGTCCCACCAACACCACATCCATCCCCGCACCGATAAACCCTGCGGTCAGCGCCGGTTCAATCAAGTACCCCGAAAGACGCGTGTCTTTGCCGATGACCACGCGATGGCGGTGGCTACCACGTGTAAACAAAAGCCCCGCTGCCTGACCAAGCCTCAGCGCTGTTTCCGCCGTCATCGGTTCGGTATTGGCCGTGCCGCGAATGCCATCGGTGCCGAACAGGCGGCGTTGGTTTGCCATAGTTCTTCAACCCTCAGTCCCTATAGGTTCTGCATAGGTTCTGCCTTGCCGGTGCCGGCTTGCTCTCACGGCATCAATGCAGGCCGTGTCAACCCATGCCATGTGCGCACGGCTTGAATGGTTTCCGCAACATCATGCACGCGAAGCACCCGTGCCCCCCGTGCCAGAGCGAAAAGACCCCCGGCCAGTGAGGCTGGGCCACGTTGCTTCGGTCCCGCGCCGCCGGAGTAACCGGCAAGAAAACGCTTGCGGGAAAGCCCCACCAAGATCGTGCAGCCGAGGTTCATCAAAAGCGGCAATCGTCGGAGTAGCATAAGGTTCTGCACGGAGTTCTTAGCAAAGCCGATCCCCGGATCAACGGCGATGCGCGCGCGGTCAATTCCCGCCCGTTCCGCCGCGGCAACCCGTTCGGCCAATTCCAGTGTCACTTCAACCGCTACGTCGCGATAGTTGGCGTGGGCTGCCATATCGCTCGGCGTGCCGCGCATGTGCATAAGCACCAAAGAGCACTCCCGCTTTGCAACCGTGGCGAGTGCATCCGGGTCGTGCTGCAAAGCAGAAACATCGTTAATGATCGTAGCGCCGTTATCCAGCGCAGCTGCCATGGTTGCGGCGTTGCGGGTATCGACGGAAATCGGCAGGCCGAGTCCGGCGAGGGAACGTATCACCGGCAGGATACGAGCCTGTTCCTCTTGGGCGGGAACCGGGAAACTTCCGGGACGCGTGCTTTCTCCACCGATGTCAAGAATGTCGGCCCCGGCTTTTGCCATCTCTTCGCCGGCGGCAATGGCGTCCTCGGCACGCAACCGCTCGCCGCCGTCGCTAAAACTATCCGGGGTCACGTTCACAATGCCCATGACTGCCGGCCGCGAAAGCGGCATGCCGGCCCAAGCCGTTGGCGGCTTTGCCAGTTCCTCCAGCCGCTCTCGCCAGGGCGGAGCAAGATCCGCCGCACGTTCCACGCGGTCGGTCCCGTGGTCCCAATCGATCAAGCGTACTAAAGTGAACGCTAATCCTGTGTGACCCAGCCGGAACGCAAGCCCCGCGGCCACGCAAGCTTCCGCTTCGGGACCATCGAGCAGCCCGAGTGGCTCGATCAGCCGCATCGCACAGGGCTATCGCGCATGCGAAGAGCTTAGCCCGGCTGTGGCGCCGGCCCAAGCCCCGGGGCTGGCGGCGGAGCCGGCACTGCCGGTCGCGAGGTGCTCGGTACCGAGGCGCGGCCGCGCTCAAGGGGCTCCTCGGCCGCCTTGCGGATTACCGGTTCGCCCCGCAGCACTTGGCGGATCTCCTCGCCGGTCAGTGTTTCGTATTCCAGCAAACCGCGTGCCAACCGATGCAGTTCCTCGATATTCTCGGTCAGAATGGTCTTGGCACGCGTGTAAGCGGCATCGATGATCGCCTTGATTTCGGCATCGATTGCGCGTGCCGTCGCTTCCGAAAGATTCTTCTGCTGCGTCACGGAATAGCCGAGGAACACTTCCTGGCTATTGTCTCCATAGGCAATCATGCCCAGACGTTCGCTCATACCCCATTCCGTAACCATCCGGCGGGCCTGATCGGTGGCCATCTTGATATCGCCGGCTGCACCGTTCGAGACTTTCTCCGGGCCGAAAATAATTTCTTCCGCCGCGCGCCCACCCATGGCCATGGTCAATTCGGCCAAGAGCTTGGCCTTGCTCTTGGAATAGCGATCCCCCTCCGGCAAGCTCATGACCAGTCCCAAAGCCCGGCCACGTGGAATAATGGTGGCTTTGTGCACTGGATCGCATTCCGGCTCATACAAAGCGCAGAGGGCATGCCCGGCTTCGTGATACGCGGTCATGCGCTTTTCTTCTTCGCTCATCACGAGTGAGCGGCGCTCGGCGCCCATCATGACCTTATCTTTGGCGGCTTCAAATTCGGCCATGGAGACGACGCGCCGCCCAAGCCTGGCCGCAAGCAACGCCGCCTCGTTGACCAGATTGGCAAGATCCGCCCCGGAAAAGCCCGGTGTGCCGCGCGCAATTATCTTCGGGTCGACATCATTCGCCAGCGGGACCTTGCGCATGTGCACCCGTAGGATTTTTTCGCGCCCGTTCACATCGGGGTTGGGGACCACCACTTGCCGGTCAAACCGGCCGGGGCGCAATAGCGCAGGGTCAAGCACATCTGGGCGGTTCGTAGCGGCAATCAGGATGACGCCTTCATTGCTCTCAAAACCGTCCATTTCCACCAGCATCTGGTTTAAGGTCTGTTCGCGCTCGTCGTTGCCGCCGCCGAGCCCGGCGCCGCGATGCCGCCCGACCGCATCGATTTCGTCAATAAAGATAATACAGGGCGCATTCTTCTTGCCTTGATCAAACATATCTCGCACGCGCGAGGCCCCCACGCCCACAAACATCTCGACGAAATCCGACCCGGAGATGGTAAAGAAGGGCACATTCGCCTCGCCGGCGATGGCGCGGGCAAGCAAGGTCTTCCCGGTTCCCGGGGGGCCGACCAGCAACACCCCTTTCGGAATTTTGCCGCCCAAACGCTGAAATTTTTGCGGATCACGCAGAAATTCGACAATCTCTTGCAGCTCGCTCTTGGCCTCATCGATGCCGGCGACGTCGTCAAAGGTGACCCGACCCTGCTTTTCCGTCAGAAGCCGCGCGCGCGATTTGCCGAAACCCATGGCGCGCCCGCCGCCGGTCTGCATTTGGCGCATGAAGAACACCCACACGCCAATCAAGAGCAACATCGGAAACCAAGACAGCAGGTAGTGCAGCAGGGGATTAACGTCGGTCTCCTCGGGCTTGGCGATCACCCGCACGCCCTTATCCGTTAACCGCTGGACGAGGCTTGGATCCTCAGGCGTGTAAGTCTGGAACGTTCGCCCGTCGGTCAGCTGGCCGGTGACCGTATGGCCTTGGATAACGACATCGCGCACATGGCCCGCATTCACCTCAGCGAGCAGATCGGAATAGGCAACTTGTGCCGCCGCTTGATGGGAAGTTCCGGGTTGGAACAGATTGAAAAGTACAACCAGGAGCAGGGCGATAATCACCCAAAGCGCGAGGTTGCGACCAAAATTGCTCATTCCGTTCATCCTCTTGCTCGCCGATTTGTCCGCGACGAGACTCTCTGGCAACGCGGGAACGTAGCCCCTTATGGGACGCCGGACCCCGCTTGCTTCAAGATAGGGTGTCCAATGCCGCTCTGCAGCCCCATTCCGTGGCAGACAGAAATGATCCCCCCGCGGCAGGAACAGGGGGGCAAAGCACCACCGGCATAGCCCGACAGGCGGCGCTATTAGGATAACCGAGATGGGGCACCGCTACCAACACTGATTTACACCAGATTGCCGGTAAGGTCTGCATAACGGCAGCCGGCAAATGGCTGATATCGCGCAACCGCGCTGCCGAGGCCGCGCCGAGCGGCCCAAGCATGGCCCCGTTCGGCGGCTGCGCGGTAAAAGCCATGCGAAACCTGCCATCCCAACACTGGTCCGGTGCTGCCGGAACAGCGGGACCCATGGCGGCCGCCTCCCGCACCAAAAGCCACCCGTGGCCGAGCTTGCCCGCAGGCAGAACACGGATGCCCGCTAGGGTTGCCGAACGCGGCGAGGCTGCAAGCGGGGCAACTTGCCGAAGCGGAGGAGGATAAGCGGCGCCGGCGAGTGCCTGTATCAAGGAAGCCAGCGCGTTGGGCGGCAGCGGCCAAGACGTGAGCAGCGCGTACCCCTCGGGAAAAAGCCGCACACTCCTTGCAAGCGCCTCCGCAGACCCATGCTCGGCCGTTTTGCGTGCAGAGCCTGCCTCCTTCGCTTGGGTCAGAAGAAGAGGCCCCAACGTTTTTGCCTTCGCGGCGGCGAGCTGTGCCCGAAGCCTCGCGCGAAGGAAGCGGCGGTTGCGGTTCGAGGGATCTTCCACCCATGCCACGCCGGCCGTCTCCAACGTGGCGCGGAGCCGTTCGGGCGGAAACCGCAGCAATGGGCGGAGCAGCCGTACAAACGGCAGCTCTCGGAGCGCCGCCATGCCGGCAAGCCCCATGACGCCGCTTTGCGCTTGTTTGCGCATCCATATCGTTTCCGCTTGATCGGCGGCATGGTGTCCAAGCAAAAGGTGCAAAAACCCCATGGTGCGGCACGCTGCAATCAGCGCCTGGTATCGCGCTTCCCTGGCCTGCGCTGCCGTTGCTGCGCCGTTCGAAAGCGCAGAGAGCGATAAAATGCGGCTGGCGATCCCAAGAGCCGCGAGCCGCTCTTGCGTCAAAATCGCTTCTGCGCGGGACTCGGCACGCAGACCGTGATCCACAATCAAGGCAAGAAGGTGACCGCCGCGGGCCCGTACCCACGCATTGGCAAGAACGGCAAGGGCCATACTATCGGCTCCGCCGGATATTGCGGCGGCCAATCGCGGCGTTTCCTCAAACGGTCCGAGCGCAGCCATTGCGGTCGCGAATTCGGCCGCCGAAATAGGCTTCAACGACAGTTCGCCCTTTCACGCAAGGCTGCCATGCGTTGGCGTAATTCGCTTTTCAGATTGGGAAACTCAGCCCTGAGTTTGTTCAAAGTCGCACAAGAGGCAGGTTTGGCGTTGATGTTCAGCAACGAATCGGCAAGCCCTAGGAGTGCTGGGGCGGCGAAGGGGCCTGTACGCGCGCGGTTGTAGGCATCATCGAAGGCCAGCGCTGCTTGCTGATAGTTTTTTTGCCCGGCCAGCGCTTCCGCCATCACATATTGGGCTTTGGTGGCGGCTTCGCCCCGACTGCGCGTGAGCGCCGCGCGCGCAGATTTCTCCGCAGCGACGTAATCATGTCGATCCAGTGCTGCTTGAGCTTCCGCAAGCAATTGCTCCGGCGTTTTTGGCGCTGGTTTTTCGGCGTTTGGCGGGCCGGAGCTCGGAACTCCGAGCGGGGTCGGCTGGGCCGAGGTGGGCGAAGCCGCCCCCTCTTTTGCTTTTGCGGCTGCTCCGGCAGAGGCACCGCCTTCGACTTGGAATTTCAAATCGTCGATGCGCTTTCCCAGCTCTTGTCCTTGACGGTCCACCGTGTGGGAGAGCTCTTCCACTTGCCCACGAAGCACGCGGACCTGATCTTCCAGGACGCTGATCCGGTCCAGAAGTTCGGGCACAAGGTCCGGAGACGGGCCCCCTCCACTTTTCTCTTGGGAACCAGCACCAAGGGCAGAGCCGCCTCCTTGGCTTTGCAGCATCTGAAGTTGGTGTTTCAGCTCCAATATCTGGTTTTGCAGATAAATCCCCTCGCGGCTTTCGACCTGCGCGAATGCCTGGCTGGAAAGGCTTATCGCCAAGGCCGCGCCGGAAAGCACGGCGGCGAAGAACAGTTTCATGGCAACATATCCCGCGCGTCTCGCTCACCCTGATGCAAAGCAAAACCGGCGGCTTCCTGAAGCCGCCGTGCTTTGCACCGTCCGGCGAGCAGACCGGCGAGCGAAGGTTACTGCACCGATGTAATCGCGTTCCGATTCTGGGCCCAAGCCTCGGGAGTCGAGCCGAGAGCAACCGGGCGATCTTTGCCGTAGCTGATCGTCGTCATACGTGCAGCCGAGACGCCTTTCGCAACGACATAGTCCCGGTCAGCATCGGCGCGGCGCTGGCCCAATGCCAAATTGTATTCCTCGGTTCCGCGTTCGTCGCAATTGCCGGCGACCTGCACTTTGACCTGGGGGTATTTCTGCAACCACGCGGATTGCCGATCGAGCGTCTCTTTCGCCTCCGGGCGGAGGGTAGAGCGATCAAAATCAAAGTAGATCCGGTCGCCGACATTTTGCACGAGATCCTGCTCGCTGCCGGGAACCGGGCCAGAAGGCGCTGCAGTTGCGCCTGCTCCCGTGGTGGTGGCTGCTGTTTCCTTTTGTGCGCCGCATGCCGCAACAAAAGCCACGGCGGCGAATGCGGCAAGAATGCGAATGTTCATTTGGTGCGTCCTCGATAGGTGCGAAGCCGAGTGAGTGGAAAGACCCTGCGCGATATGCGCTTTCCGCTTGCCCTGCTTTTGCACGGCAAGCTTTCTGCCCAATACGCAGCAGCAGCGTTTCGGTCAAGGTCTGGTTTGTTTTCCATAGGATATCATCGGTCGATTGTTGCCAAATAGGAACCCTTATGCCCCAAGCGGCGACCATGCCGGGTCGGAGGCATCGGTGGGGGTGGGCACTTCCCGTTCGTTAAAGCCCGTAATATCGACGGTGACCAGCCGAGAAGTCCGCCCGGCGCCGCTGGCATCCCGAGCCGGCGTGGCACGCCAGAACATTATCACCCGTCCATTCGGGCAGAACGTCGGTCCCTCCACCGCGAATCCTTCGGAAAGGAGGCGTTCCCCGGTTCCGTCAGGGTGCATCACGCCAATATTCCAGGTCTCCTTCCCAAGACGGGTAAAGGCAATCAAGTCTCCCCGGGGTGACCATACCGGCGTGGCATAGCGGCCTTCCCCGAAGCTGATACGGTGCACGTTCGAGCCGTCGGCATTCATAATGTAAAGCTGCTGATCACCGCCGCGATCGGAATTAAACACGATTTGCTGCCCGTCGGGGCTGTAGCAGGGGCTGACATCAATGGCCCCGGAATCGGTCAATTGGCGTTTTCGCCCCGTGGCGAGATCCACAACATAGATGTTCGATGCTCCTCCCCGGGTTGCTGCGAGCACGACGCTGTTTCCATCCGGAGAAAATCGGGGCGAAAGAGTCATTCCATCCCATATTCCAAGGAGATTTTCCGCTCCCGTGGTGAGATCGAACAGGTAGACCCGCGGCTGGCGATGGGCGAAGCTCATAAAGGCGATTTCGGCGCGCTTCGGATGAAAGCGCGGGGTGAGCACCAACCATGAGCCATCGGTCAGATAGCGCAGATTGGCGCCGTCTTGATCCATGATCGCCAACCGCTTGATCCGGTGAGCCATCGGCCCGACGGCCGAAACATAGACAATTCGCGTGTCGAAATACCCCTGTTCACCCAACAGCCGCTGGTACACCGCATCAGCAATCATGTGGGCCACGCGCCGCCAATTCTTGACGGAAGTGGTATATGCAGTTCCCTGGATCTGCTGTTGCGGCAGAATGTCCCACAGGCGGAATTCCACTCTCACGCTGTCTCCGTTTGTGCCGCTAATGCGGCCGGTGACCAACGCCTGGGCGCCGATTGCCTGCCAGTCATGCCAAGCCGGCACGCCGCTTTGCTCAAATGCTTGTGCAGGCGCCACGAAAGCGGCCGGATTGATGGGTTTGAACAGGCCACAATTGGCCAAGTCGTTGGTAATCACTTGCGCCAGATCGTGGTTGAGATGCGCAAGCTCGCCGGCGCCGCCGAAGAAATCGGGAATGGCGATTGGGATCGGCGCAGCCCGCGCCCGATCCACATCGATAACGGCACTGCCCGCGCTCTCCGAAGGGGGCGCCGCAGTCGCAGTGCCGGAGGGTGCGGGCTGCGCCTCGGCAATGACCGGCAGCGCTGCGAAAGCACTTGCAAGCTCAAGCAGCTTGCGGCGTGTGAGAGAAAGAGCGTGCATTTTCTCCACCATCAGGATTCTCGGTCTAAGCGATCTCGGTCTACGCTATATAGTTTCATAGTTTCATGAGCCTTCGTGCGCTCTCCAAAGCGTCACGGTCTAAACCGGAAATCTAATGTGTTTCGCTGGCCGCGCAGGGAGGGGGGGAGCGGTAGCGTTGCGCAAAGAGGGTCAAGCACCGCCCGCATCGCACGCTCCGCAAAAGCGCGAAAGACGGGATCCGCATTGACGCGTGCAAGATCCGGCCCGACAACCCTTGCCACACGAGCCACGCCGTTTTCATCGGTCTCCACCTGCAGGCGCACCTGGAATTGCTCGACTTCCTTCGCGCCGGGATCATAGGTCCAGCAGCGCCGCACCTCATCGCCGATCGCCGCCCGTTCATCCGCGGAGAGCTTGGCCGTGTCGCTGCCCTCAGGAGCCCCGCCGCCATGCGGCGCTCCACCGGCGGCGGGGTTCGGATGGGCCCGCGGCGGCTGCTTTTGACGCTGCAGCGCCCGGAGCTTCTCGAGCGTATTTTCTAGCACCTGGCTTTCAGCAGCCATGTTGGGGGTCGGCAAGGGTTGATGGGTCCTGCTCTTCGGCGTCGGCTTCGGCGGCGGCGAAGCCGGCTGGGTCTGGGGCTCGGGCGGGGTTTGGGCCTGAGTGGGCGGAGCGGGAGGCGCCGGCGGCGGCGGTGGCAGCGGTAGGGATTGCGGGGAAAGCTCGGTCGGCGGCGAGGGAACCGGCGGTGTTGCCGCCTCGGCCGACGCCGCGGGCGGCGGCGGAGGCGGCGGCGGCGGCGGTGGTGGCGGCGCTTCGATAGGCGCAGGTTTTGGCGGGGTCGGGGCCGCCTCTTCGGGGCTTGCTTCTTGCGCTTCCGCCGCTGCCGGCACTTGCCCGACCGTCTCGGCCTTGCGACTCTGCAAGAGAGGGGTTTCGAAAGCCACGCTGTAAGCGGTTTCCTCGGGCGGTTGTGGCGGCGGGCCCGCGTGGATGCTCAAAATGAGCAGCAGCACGAGCAAAAGATGGCCTGCGGCGGAAATCGCCGCCCCGCGCTTCAACAGCGGGCTCATCGGAAGCACATTGTCCAGCTCTGCGGTGACAAAAGATCCTACTCACCCGCGCCCCTGTGTCGGCGCCGCCCCACGCGTGCCCCCCGGACTCTGTGCGGGGCCAAGCGCCGGGGATCCGGAAGCGGGGGGAGCCGTTGAAAGCGGCAGCGTCGGCTGTTCTGCCAAAAGCGCTACCTTGTTGAAACCACCTTGCGTGATCGTGCCCATCACCTGCATCACCAGGCCGTAACTCACCGTTTTGTCACCACGAACGAAAATACGCCGCTCCGGGTTGTTCTCCGCGATTGCGCGCAGCTTGGTCACCAGCTCGGGCAGTTGCACCTCCGTGTCTTGGAGAAAAATCTTTCCCTCGGCATTGATGGAGACGGTCAGGGGTTGGCTATCCTGGTTGAGCGGCTTCGCATCGGTTTGCGGCAAATCGACGTTGACGCCCGAAGTCATCAGCGGAGCTGTGACCATGAAAATGATCAGCAGCACCAACATGACATCCACAAGCGGGGTTACATTAATTTCCGATAACGGGCGATACCGGCCCCGCCGCTTGCCAAGACCTTCGTCGCCGCCGTTGAGAGAAACCGCCATGCTTATACCCGTTCCTCGATCTGGCGCGAGAGGATGGCCCCGAACTCGGCGGCGAATGCCTCGAGCCGGGCCGCGAATCGCGCCAAGTCATTGGAAATTTTATTGTAGGCAAGCACTGCAGGAATCGCGGCCGCGAGACCGGTTGCCGTTGCAAACAACGCCTCGGCAATACCGGGCGCCACCACCGAAAGATTGGTATTATGCAATGCTGCAATTGCCGAGAAACTATGCATAATGCCCCAGACCGTGCCGAATAGCCCGATGAACGGCGCGGTGGAACCAACCGAGGCCAGAAATACCATCCACCGCTCCAATCGCTCCATTTCGCGCTGGATCGTTATTCCCATCGCGCGTTCGACGCGCTTCTGCACGCCGCCGCGGCTGACATCGGCCCCTACAACGCGGGCCGAGCGTTGCCATTCGCCCATCGCGGCGCTGAATACCGCGGCCATCGGATGGCCGGGTTTGATCCCTTCTTGTTGGTAGAGATCATCTAGGCTGCCGCCAGACCAAAACCGATCCTCGAACGCATCGGCTGCCCGCTGAACCCGGCGCAGCGAGGCCCATTTTTCGAAAATGATCGCCCAAACCCATACGCTGGCTGCCAACAAAAGCAGCATGACGAACTTCACCACAATATCTGCATGTAAAAACATGCCAAGCAGAGACAAATCTCCATTTGCCACCGCAAGATTCGTTGCCTCAACCGCTCGATCCACACCTAGACTCCTTCATTGGTACGCACTTCACGTGCCGCGCTTTTTCCTTTCCACTGTCCCCAGCGCAAAAAAGCTTCGCGCCATCGCTCAGGCAACCGCGCAGGCCTTTGGTCGGTTCGGCGCACCACAGCAAGGCCGAGATCGATCACTGTGAGCGGCGTGTCTTCGTTCACGCGAAAGAGGGCCTGTCGCAACGCCACCGAGGCCGCCCCCATTGCCACCGGCTCGGTGAGGACCTCAAGCAAATCGTCGAGCCGAGCGGGGCGGCGATACTCCACCCTGACACGCCGCACCACAAACATCAGGCCGTGTCGCTCCAAAAGCTCCGCGTGCGGCACACCCAAATCGCGCAGAAGCTCGGTCCGTGCCCGTTCGGCAAAGCCGAGATAGCGAGCGTGATAGACAATACCTGCCGCGTCGGTATCTTCGAAATACACGCGCAACCGGTAACAATGCCGTCCCGCTCCGTTCGTCAAGCCCTGCGGTTGTCTCATTCTTCGTCATCTGCGTCGGATTGCGCGATAAGATCAAGCTCAAGCTGGGCCCGCGGCGGTGGCGACAGTCCCAGGTGGCGCCATCCCACCTCGCCGAGCACGCGGCCGCGGCTGGTGCGCAACACGAATCCCTCCTGGATCAAAAAAGGCTCGATCACATCCTCAAGTGTATCCCGTGTTTCCGCCAGTGCGGCGGCCAGCGTTTCGATTCCGACCGGTCCGCCGCCATGATGTTCGGCAATTCGGGAAAGATACTTCAGATCCATCGCATCCAGTCCTAGCCGGTCAACTTCCAGCCGAGCAAGTGCGGCATCGGCCAAGCTTCGATCGATTGCATGGGCACCCTGTACCAAGGCGAAGTCCCGCACGCGACGCAGCAGCCGTCCTGCGATACGGGGTGTGCCCCGCGAACGACGGGCAATTTCCGCTGCTCCGTCTTTCGTCAGCACAACATGCAACAGCCTTGCCGCGCGGGATAAAATCCTCTCAAGCTCGGCCGGCGTATAAAAGATGAGACGGAGCGGAATGCCAAACCGCTCTCGCAAAGGTGTGGCGAGCAAACCCGCCCTTGTGGTTGCGCCGATCAGCGTGAACGGCGGCAGGTCAATGCGTATGCTCCGCGCTCCGGGTCCTTCGCCGATAATCAGGTCGAGCTGAAAGTCCTCCATGGCCGGGTAGAGCACTTCTTCAATGGCCGGCTGCAGGCGGTGAATCTCGTCGATGAAAAGGACATCGCGCGGTTGCAGATTGGTCAGAATGGCGGCGAGATCCCCGGCACGCTGCAGCACCGGCCCGGAGGTCGCACGAAAGCCAACCCCCAGTTCGCGGGCGATGATTTGGGCGAGTGTGGTTTTGCCAAGCCCGGGCGGGCCGTGCAGCAGAACATGATCAAGGGCTTCATTGCGAGCGCGGGCGGCGGCGATGAAAACCGAGAGATTTTCCCGGATCGTCTGCTGGCCGACGAACTCCGCAAGGCTTTGTGGGCGAAGGCTTGCTTCCGCCGCATCAGTCTCGCTGAGCCCGGGGGAGATGGCACGCGTAGCCTCGGAGCTTGTGCTCATTTGCGCATCTCCTTGGGGGCAAGTTCACGCAGGGTAGCGCGGATCGCCTCTTGTAAGGGCGCCTCCGGGCCGAGGCGCTGCAAGACCTCGCGGAGCACCGGGGCGGCCTCGCCACGTCGATAGCCGAGATTGACCAGCACGGAAATAGCATCCTCTTCCAGCTTGCCGAAGGCGGGCGAGGGCGCCAAAGCCGATCCGCTCCCTACGGGGATTTCCAAAGTTTCCACCCGATTTTTCAGCTCGTTCAAAAGCCGTGCGGCAAGCCGCGAGCCGACCCCTTGTGCCCGGGTCAATGCCTTCGCATCCCCTGCGCGGATCACACCGGCGAGCTCGAGCGGCGAGAATGCCGAGAGAATATTCAACGCAAGCCGTGAACCGACCCCTTGCACCGCAGTCAGCATGCGAAACCATTCCCGTTCTGCGGCATCGAGAAAACCATAAAGGGCGATGGCATCCTCACGCACTTGCGTTTCCACCAAAACCTGCGCAACCGCCGGCGGGCGCGGCAACGCCGCCAGTGTTCGGGTTGACGCGAACACCAAATACCCAACCCCGCCGACATCAATCACGCAGCGATCCGATTCCAGCGTATCAACCCGCCCGGTCAGTTTGGCAATCATCCCGAGCGCCTGTTCATGCGCCGGCGGAGAAAGCCGTCCATGCGCGGCGGGTGCTGCGGTGATGCGCATGACAAATGGCAACTGCCAGCGCGTCCGCCGCATCGGCACGTTTTAAAGCCGTTCCCGGCAACAAGCGTTGCACCATCATTTGCACCTGCGACTTTTCCGCCCCCCCGGTGCCGACCACCGTTTGTTTGACGGTCTTGGCAGCGTATTCGCTGACCGGCAGCCCCGCCAGCGCCGGAACCAGGAGCGCAATCGCGCGCGCATAACCAAGCTTTAGGGTGGCGGCTCCGTTGCGGTTCACATAAGTTTCCTCAAGCGCTGCTTCATTTGGGCTATAGCGAAGGATCAACGCGCCCAAGGCATCGTGCAAGGTTTTTAAACGATCGGGCACAGAGAGCGAAGGATCGGTCGCAATAACGCCATCGCCGATATGACGCAGCCGGTTGTCCTCAACGTCGATGATCCCCCAGCCGGTCACACGTAGACCGGGGTCAAGCCCCAGCACCCGCACCATCTTCGGGCTCACGCAGAAAGCTTTTGCAACAGCGCCTCGGAAACTTCAAAATTGGCATACACGTTCTGGACGTCGTCATTGTCTTCCAGTGCTTCCAGCAATTTCATCACGACCGGCGCGGTGGTTTCATCGAGGGCAACAGTGCTCAGCGGGCGCCATTCCAGCTGGGCACTTTCGGGGGCGCCGAAGCGGTTTTCCAAGGCGTCGCGCACGGCAAAAAAATCTTCCACAGAAGTCGTCACCTCGTGGCCGTCCGGCGTGCTTTCCACGTTTTCGGCTCCGGCTTCGATCGCCGCCTCCAACATGGCATCGGCGGTCGCGCTTTTGGCCGAATAGCGGATGACGCCGAGCCTTTGAAAGAGAAAAGCAACCGAGTTCGTTTCCCCGAGTGTGCCACCGTGTTTGGCGAAAGCCGAGCGTATCTCCCCGGCTGTGCGGTTGCGGTTATCGGTCAGCGCTTCGACGATAATGGCCACGCCGGAAGGGCCGTAGCCTTCATAGCGCACTTCGGCGTATTCTTCGCTTCCCGCTTCCCCGCTTGCTTTCTTGATCGCGCGGTCGATCGTATCTTTCGGCATGTTGGCCTGGCGTGCGGCCGCTACGGCTGCCCGCAACCTTGGGTTTGCGGCGGGGTCGGGCAACCCGCTGCGCGCCGCCACCGTAATTTCACGTATTAACTTCGCAAATTGGCGAGCGCGCCGCGCATCCTGCGCGCCCTTCCGATGCATAATGTTCTTGAATTGCGAATGCCCGGCCATCGCCGTCTCTCACATCTTACCGTTCATGATGGGCGCTTCTAGCAGCGCAGCCCGGAAGCGCCAACCGTATGAGGCCTATTGCCCGCCGTGCAACGCGGCAAAGCGGACGGCTTCTTCGGCAGCGCGGAACAGAGCGCGGGCTTTTTGGCGTGTTTCCTCATATTCGGCCTCGGGGCGCGAATCCGCAACCACGCCGCAGCCGGCCTGCACATGCATCATGCCATCCTTGATGACCGCCATGCGCAATCCGATGCACGTGTCCATAGTGCCGTTGGACGCAAAGTAGCCGATGCAGCCCGCGTAAATCCCGCGCTTTGTCGGCTCCAGCTCTTCGATAATTTCCATCGCCCGGACTTTGGGCGCCCCGGTCAGCGTGCCGGCCGGAAAGCCGGCAATCAACGCATCGACCGCATCCAGCCCGGCCCGAAGTTTGCCTTGCACATCAGACATGATGTGCATGACATGGCTAAAACGTTCGATCGCGAAGCTTTCGGTCACGCGCACACTGCCCAGCTCGGCGACGCGGCCGACGTCGTTGCGGCCGAGATCCAGCAGCATCAAATGCTCTGCCCGCTCTTTGGGATCGGCCAGGAGTTCCTGCTCAAGCCGAAGGTCTTCCTCGTGCGTGGCGCCACGCGGCCGTGTTCCGGCCAACGGACGGATCGTCACCATTCCGTTTCGTAGGCGCACCAGAATTTCCGGGCTGCTGCCGGCTATCGAGAAATTTCCGAAATCCAGATAGAAGAGGAAAGGCGCCGGGTTGATCCGCCGTAGCGCCCGGTAAAGCGCGAACGGGGGCAACGCGAAGGGGGCGGAAAAGCGCTGGCTGATGACGATCTGGAACGCATCTCCGGCGAAGATGTATTCCTTTGCACGCTCCACCGCCTGCAGAAATTCCTCCTTGGTGAAATTGGACGAAGGGGCCGGCAGCGGCGGCAGCTCCACCGGCGGCGCCGCGCGCGGCAAGGGACGGTTCAGTGCCGCTTGCGCCTGGTCCAAAAGCGCCTCGGCTTCGGCAAAGGCGCGTTCGGCCGAAACCCCGGGGCGGGGAAAGGTTGGTGTCACCAGGGTCAGCTCGTCGTTGACGTTATCGAAAATCGCAAACAAGGTCGGCCGCACCAGAATGGCTTCCGGCAAACCCAGGTCATCACGGTTTTTGGCGGGAAGCCTCTCCATCAGCCGCACCATGTCATACCCCAGATACCCCACCAACCCGCCTGCCATGGGCGGCAGACTTTCCGGCACCTCTAAGCGGGTTTCGGCGATCAGCGCCCGCAAGCTTGCAAGCGCGGGTCTCGGGTCTGCCACGAATGCATGTGGCGCCGAGCGGGCGTGCCGATTAATCTCGGCCACACCATCGCGGCATCGCCAAATGAGATCTGGCTCCATTCCAATAATGGAATAGCGACCGCGCGCGGCACCGCCCTCGACGCTTTCCAGGAGAAAACTGTTGGGGCGGCCTTGCGCCAGCTTCAGAAAGGCCGCAACCGGGGTTTCCAGATCCGCCACCCCGCGGCGCCAAAGCAACGTGCCGCGCCCGGCCTCGTAGGCCGCACGGAACGCAGTAAAGCCGGGAGCGACGGAAACGTTCATGGTTGCGATACTCTGCAAAGACACGTCATGGGGCTATGGCTGGGCGATCGTTTCCAGCAGTTTCTCGTTGACACGGGGCTTTGCCGCCTCGCGCAGCCCCATGACATAAACCGAATCGAGGTCGTTGGCGATCTGCCGCGTGAGTTGATCGCGCATGCGGCCATACGCCACCGGATCGGCTTTGGGATCGGGCTTTTGGATTTCCATCAATTGAGCCACGACGAAGGAGTCTTCCGTTTCCACCATGGTTGCTTCGCCGCGCTTCATACTGAAGAGCAGCATCGAGAGCTGCACAGGCACGCCAGGGGTGGCCGAGCCTCGGCCGGCAGGGGGCAACATCTGTGCTTCCAACCCCGCCGCCTTCGCTGCTTCCGAGAGCGGCTTGCCGTCCTTTACCGCGGCATACAGCTTCGCCGCGACGGTTTCCTGCTCGTGGCGCATCGCGTCCTGCTTGTAGGCCTGCTCCACTTCCGCCCGTACCTCGGCGAACGGCTTTTCCGCCGGCGGCGTAATGCTCTCGACCACCAGGGCATAGTAGGAAGAAGCCTGCGAGGATGCACTTTGGCCGCCGCTTGCCGGCACCTCGACCAGTCTTGGCGGATCGCCGGGTTTGGTTTGAAAGGCCGCCTCAACCACCGCTTTGCGGAGCTCCTCGGGGCCGGGGATCGGCGCCGGCACACCTTGCGGGGTTAGGCCTTGCGCATCCAGCGTGCCGGTTACCGCGGCAAGCCCCAAATCGCCCGGGAGTTCGTCCAATTTCGCTCCGCCGGCCAGCAGATCCTCAACCTTGTTGGCACGATCATAAATAACATCGGCCGCCTTTTGCAGGGCCACTTGCTGGCGAAGCTCGTTTTTCACTTCGGCCAGCGTGCGCTTGCCGCCCGGGTGGATGGCCGTCACCCGCACTACGTAATAGCCCAGATCGGTTTTAATGGGTGCCGAGATGACATTGAGCGGCGCTTTGAAAACCTCGTCCGCGAGCTGGGGCACCGGAATTTCTGCCCGGGTGGCATTATCAAGTGTCACGGCGTTGCCGTCTGGTGTCTTGGCGGCTTTTTCAATCGTCGCCCAATCCGCTCCGGCTCGCCATTGCTCGGCCAATGCTTTGGCGCGTGCTTCGTTCGGGGCGAGTATGATTTGCACCGAACGTTTCTCCGGAACATCGAATTCGGCCTTGCGGCTTTCATAGGCGGCGGCAATCTCCTCTTCGCTCACGGGAAGCGTTTTGGCAATGGCTTCCGGGGTCAAAATCACCGCTTTGATCCGCCGGTATTCAGGCCTGCCGAACTTCTCCGGATGATTTGCCCAGTAACGGGTAAGCTCGGCCTCGGTCGGCGAAGGAGGCGCCGGCGCGGCGGCAAAGGGCAAGCGAACGGCCATTGCTACGCGTTTCTCGTTACGGAAGGCGTAAACGGCGTGCACGAGGACATCCGGCGCCACCGCACCGGCATGGACTGCGCTGAGCAATTGTTCCTGACTGAGGTCGCTTCGCATCAACTCCAAAAATCGCTGTTCGGAGAGATTGGCGGAACTCAACAGCCGTTCCAATGCGATGCGGTCGAGCGTCCCGTCAGATTTGCGCATTCCGGGTATAGCCAACACAGCCGCGCGCACGGCTTCATCCGGCGTTTGCAGGCCAAGCTCGGCGACCTTCTTGGCGATGACCGTTTGCGTAATCAGCCGTTGCAAGGCTTGCTCGGCGAGCTGCTGGCGAATCGCCGGCGTCGGCTCTTCATTCGGCCGGGCGCGGCGGAATTGCGCGAGCTCCTGCTGATAAGCCTCTTGTACCAGCGGCAGTTGCAGCTTTTCCCCGGCCACCGATGCCACGGCCGTGTCGGTGCCGATGACGCGGATCATATCGCCCACGCCCCAAGCCGCGAAGGCAACCACCAAAATCAGAAACAGAGCCCGGACAACCCAGGTATTCAGCGCGGCGCGTAAGCTGGCAATCATGCAAAAAGGTCCACGGTTCTCGCCCTGTTCTCCGCCGATCGCAGAACCGGGCTCTCATTGCTGCTTCTATACTATCGAAAAATCCACGCCAACTGGCAGCGGGGCCGAACACCGATAGTTGCCGGTATGCCGGCCTGCATTTGTCTCGCGCCGCAGACTGGGTTACCACACTTCTTATGCCTGTATCGCTGTTCCTATTGGGTGTGGCCAATTTTGCCCGCCGGCATGCTGTTGTTGTCGTATGCGCTGTTTTGCTCTTGGCGGGGGTCATGGGGTGGTATTCATTCCATTCCCTGGGACTCAACAGCGATGTGGATACGCTGTTTTCCGAAAGTCTGCCTTGGCGGCAGCGCCAGATTGCTTTTAGCCAGGCTTTTCCACAGTTTACCGACCTTTTGATCGGGGTGATCGAAGCGGAAATCCCTGAAGAGGCCGATGCGACCGCCGCCGACCTGGCCCAGCGCCTCGCGCAGGATACAGCCCATTTCAAAAGCGTCCGAAGACCCGACGCGATGCCGTTCTTTGATCAGGAGGGAATGCTTTTTCTGAGCAAGAAAGAACTCGAAGATTTGCTCAATCGGGTCATTGATGCGCAGCCTTTTCTTGGCCAGCTTGCTCTGGATCCTACCGCACGCGGCCTGTTCGGAGCGCTTGGCCTGCTTGGTGTCGGCATCGAACGCGGCGAAGTGGATCTCGGCCCTTATCTTCCCTCTCTTCGCGCCTTTGAGAAAAGCCTCGCTGCTGCCCGGGTAGGGGTTTATCAGCCGCTTTCGTGGCAAAGGCTGATCGGAGGTTCGGCCGGAGACGTTGCGGGCAAATATCGTTTCGTTCTTGTCCAGCCCAAGATGAATTACGGCGCGCTGCAGCCTGGGGCAGAGGCGACCCGTGCCATGCGTCAAGCGGCAAGTACGCTGGAATTCATCCGTTCGGGAGCGGCAAAACTCCGCATCACCGGGCCGGTTGCGCTTTCTGATGAAGAGTTTGCCACAGTCGCCCATGGCATGCTTACCGGAACACTTGCCAGTCTCGCTTTGATCACGCTTTGGCTGTTTTTGGCGGTCCGCTCTTGGCGGATCATTGTACCAATTTTGCTGACTTTGCTTGTGGGTTTTGCTTTCACGAGCGCGTTTGCAGCCGCCACCGTAGGCACGCTGAATCTGATCTCGCTTGCATTTGCCATCTTGTTCGTTGGAATTGCTGTCGACTTCGCAATTCAGTTCGCCGTGCGATTCCGCGAGATGGTTTATGCTCTGGGCGACGTTTCAGTCGCATTGGCGGAAACTGCCCGGCGAGTTGGTGTGCAAATTCTGCTTGCGGCGGTCACGGCTGCAGCCGGGTTTTACGCTTTTGTTCCGACAAAATTTCTTGGTGTTGCGGAACTCGGCCTTATCGCCGGCAGCGGCATGTTGATTGCCTTTGTTTGCACGCTTGGTTTTTTGCCGGCCGCGCTGGCGCTGTTTCGCCCGCCCGGAGAAATCACAGAAGTTGCTCTGCCCTTCGGCGCTGTTGCAGATCGGCTTCTCAGCCGCTGGCGCCTGCCGGTGATCGCGATTTTCACCGTTATCGGCCTGGCCGGGGCGGCGATGGTTCCCCGCTTGGTATTCGATGCCGATCCTCTGCATACCAAAGATCCGAACACCGAAGCCATGCGCACGCTTTATGATCTGCTCGATGATCCGTTGACAAACCCGTATAGCGTGGAAAGTCTGGAGCCTTCTTTGCAGCAGGCCGAGGCACTCGCCGAACGTTTGCGAAAATTGCCGCTGGTTGACACCGTCCTCACGCTGGGAAGCTTTGTTCCCGAAGACCAAGCGGAAAAACTCGAAATGATTTCCGACGCGGCGAATATCCTCGCACCGACCTTGGCCTCGCAGGACCCGCCCGCTCCCTTGGATGCCGCGCAAATCCGCATGGCGATCGATGCTGCGCTAGCATCTCTTGACCCTGCCGCCCGCAAGTTAGAGCCCGAACATCCCTTGGTGCGCATTGCCGCCGATTTGCATGCGTTGAAAGGGGCATCCGATGCAAGCTTGCTTGCGCTCAATCGGGCAGTAACGCTGTTTTTGCCCGATGAGCTGAAACGGCTGCGCACGGCGCTTCAAGCAAAACAGGTGACCCTTCAGGATCTGCCCGAAGAAATCAGGCGCGATTGGCTGCTTCCGGACGGGCGTGCACGGATCCAAGTGCTCGGCACGCCTGCCACGCGGAGCAGCGCAGGCATGCGGGCACTGGTCGAGTCGGTGCGCAAGATCATACCGGAGGCTGGCGGATCTGCCGGGATCATTATCGATACCTCGGATACCATTCTCAGCGCGTTCCGCTCGGCCGTGATCGGTGCACTGCTCGCCATCGGCGCGATTTTACTGCTGGTCTTGCGACGGGTTGTCGATGCAGCGCTAGTGATGGCGCCGCTCTTGCTCTCGGCCCTTCTCACGGCGCTTTTTGCCGTGTCGCTTCCCTTGCCCCTCAATTTTGCCAATATCATCGCGCTTCCTCTGCTTCTGGGGGTCGGGGTTTCGTTTAACGTCTATTTCGTGATGAACTGGCGCGCGGGAGCAACCCGCTTCCTTGGTTCAGCGACCGCGCGGGCGGTTCTGTTTTCCGCCCTCACCACGGGAACGGCCTTCGGCTCCCTCGCGCTTGCTGCGCATCCCGGCACAGCCAGTATGGGCGAGCTTCTGCTGCTGAGCCTTGGCGCCACGTTGATCACCACGTTTGTCTTCATGCCTGCGCTGTTAAGCGGCCTTCATCCTGCCGAAAGAGGAAAGCGTTAACGCGAATGCGTTTTCCTATGTGCTCCGGAGCAAGGAGCGGCCCCTATGTTTGCCATGCGTGGTCTTGCCATTTGCACAATCTGTGCGGTGATTGCCCTTCTCGTGCCGGCTTGGCCTACGCCCGCGCAAACAGAACCGCCCCTGCCGGCGGATTGTCCCGCCGAGCCCAACGGGCCGGATACGTTGTCCCTCGGCCTTTTTTTCGGGCTGCCGGGCATCTTGGGCGTGCCCGGAGCCGGTGGGGCCATCGGCGCACTGGGTCTTGATCATCTTCTGGCGGAAGGAACGCTTTGCACACCCGCCGAGCCCGCTCTGCCGCGCGATATTCTGCGCGGAGACCCGGCGCAGGATTTGCTGGGCAACGAAAGCGGAGAAGGTATCCTAGCCGGCCCGCCCGCGCGGGATCTGCTGCGCGGCAATTGAGGTTCCCGCACTGTCACTTTTTCAGTTTTCGGACATATGTTTTCGAGCATATATAAAAAGGATAGAGCCTGTTGCGCCAGCATGCTATCTCGATTCTGAGTGTCACGCTGCTGGCGGGGAAGCAAGATGATGTCCAAACCCAGCACTGGGAGGATGTGCCGAACGGTTTTATGCTCGGCCTTCCTGATCGGAACGGCGGGCGGGGTTTCGTTGTACGCTCAGGCCCAGGAAGAGACCCCGGAAAATGTGCCGCCTCCGCGGGTCGGCAATGTGTGGGAGGGGCTATCGCATCAACCCACCGAGAGCGAAGTGGAAGGCGCTCTTCAGCAACAGGGCCTTGAGCTGCCGCCGAACCAGCAACGCCGGCTGAATACCGAGGTTGAAGACCTTGCCCGGCAATTGCTTCAGCAAGAGCAGACGGATCCCGAGATTGCCGGCCAAATGAAAAAGTATGAAGGACAGCGATGAAAATCCCGCCTCCGCAAGTTCCGCAAAGGCGGGATTTTTCCACGCTTTTCTGTTAACGCTTGAACTGCAGGGCCCAGGCGCGCAGCGCAACCAGGAACGTTTTTAAAAGTAAGCGCGTCGATTCATCGGTGAGTTTACCCTCTGAATCAAAGCGGGCCGGCGCATCGGCGATAAAGATCTCCGGTTGGTTCATCACGTATGCATTGAGAAAAACGAACATCTGGCGCAAATGATACTGTGCCCGCGCGGTGCCCAGCCTGCCGGGACTCGCGCCCATGAGCGCGACGGGCTTGCCCGAAAACGGCTGCTCGGGCGGGCGTGAAACCCAATCGATGACATTTTTTAATACACCGGGAACGGAATAATTGTATTCGGGCGTAACAATCAATACCGCATCAGCCGCGCGGATTCTTTCCCGCAGCGCTTCGACCGGAGGTGGAAACCCCGCAGCAAGTCGCTGATCTTCATTATAGAGCGGTATTTCGGCAATGCTTGCCCGCTCGATATGCAGGCCATCGGGGGCCAATTCTTCGGCAGCACGCAGCGCGGCCGCATTGTATGAGCTGCGTCGGAGGCTGCCGCAAATACCGAGAACCGAAACGGTTTCTCCGCCGTTCATAGCGCTTGCACCACGGCCTGAAGTTCTTGGCGCACCTGTTCGGCCAAATCCTTAAGACGCGGATTGTCAATCGCTTGCATGGATGCCACCGGATCAATGGCCGCCACCTCGCTTTTCCCTGGTTCCAGCTCCTGCACAATCACATTGCAGGGCAGCATGGTTCCCACTTTGTCTTCCAGCGTTAATGCGCGATGCGCAAGCTTGGGGTTGCAAGCACCGAGAATGCGATAGGGGCGAAATTCTACGCCGATTTTCTGCTTGAGCGTTTCTTTTACGTCGATTTCCGAAACCAAGCCGAACCCCCGCTCCTTGAGCGCGGCGAGCGTGCGCGCAATAGCAGTATCAAACGGGACATCAAGGGTTTTGGCGAAATAATAGCTCATCTCCTCCTCCATCCGGGGTGCGGACAATCCGGTCCGCGCTATGCGTAATGTAAGAAGCGCGAGATGAAAGGTCGATGCCCGGGCCGGGGCAAGAGGCGGATGCAAAAAAAGAGGGCGGGGAAGTTTTCCCCGCCCGAGAGCGACTCATTCCTGCTCCTTGAGTGGAGGCAACAAACGGAGGAGACGGAACCCGGCACGACGAAATCCGGCTTCCAAGGCGAGAGTATCGGGTGCAGGTTTACGAAGTCTTGCAAATGAGAAGCTTTTCTCGCCAGAATCTCTCTAACCAAGAAAATTCTCTCAGAGAGTAGGAAATGCTCAAACCGCCACCTCGCGTCGGACCGCTGGTCGGGTTGAAAATCGTGGAGCTTGGCCACTACATTGCCGGCCCTTTCTGTACTCGGCTGCTTGCGGATCTTGGCGCGGAGGTCATCAAGGTCGAACCGCCGGGCGGAGATCCGATTCGCGGCTGGGGAGCCCGCAAGGACGGGCATTCCGTGTGGTTCAGCCTGCACGGCCGCAACAAGCTCTCGGTGGAGCTTGATCTCAAACGCGAAGCTGCGGTGGTGGAAAAGCTTGCCGCACGCGCGGATGTTTTGGTCGAAAACTTCCGCCCCGGCCAGCTCGAAAAGCTTGGGCTGGGGCCCTCTCGGCTCCATGCACGGAATCCGAGGCTCATCATCGCGCGCATCTCGGGTTACGGTCAGGACGGCCCGTACCGCGACAAGCCCTCGTTTGGCGCGATCGGCGAGGCGATGGGCGGGTTACGGCATCTGACAGGTTATCCTGGACGCACGGACCTTCCGCCGCCCCGTTGCGGCATTTCCATCGCCGATGATCTGGCGGGCCTCTACGGGGCGCTGGGCGTGCTGGCAGCCGTCTATCAGCGCGATGTTGCCGGCGGCGGGCGCGGGCGGGTAATCGATGTCAATCTCGTTGATTCCGTGTTCAGCCTGATGGAGGGTATGCTGGCCGAATATGCCCTCGATGGCCGCATTCGTCAGCCGACAGGAGCCGGAATCCCGACTGCTGCCCCCAGCAACACATATTTGTGTGCGGATGGCAAATGGCTTTGCATTGCCGGCAATTCCGACCCGATCTTCCGCCGCTTGATGGCGGCGATCGGCAAGGCGGAGCTTGCCGAGGACCCGCGCTTTGCCTCCAATGCCGGGCGTTGCGCACATGTCGAGGAACTGGATCGGATCATTGGTGCCTGGTGCCGTGAAAAAACGGCGCAGGAAGCAGAAGAGATTTTGAGCGCTGCCGATGTACCCGCATCCCGGCTTTACGATATCGCGGACTGTGTCGCAGATCCGCATTTCCGCGCACGCCACGCCGTTCTGGAAGTGGAAGATCCGCTGATCGGCCGCACGCTGCACCCAGGCCCGGCGATCCGATTCGACGGCGATCCGCCGGAGACGGTGCTCGGTTGGCCCGGGCCGGCGGTGGGCGCCCATAATGAATATGTGCGCAAAGTCCTACTGGGCGAAGGCTAGGCATGCGTCCGACCATCCTGCTTGGCCTGTTGCTGCTCGCGGGATGCGCAAGTCACGCGAGCCAAGGTCCGGCGGGGGCGAGCTGGCATGCCGGGCGAGTCGATTGTGTGCCCTTCGCGCGACATCTCACCCATGTGAGGCTGGAAGGGAACAGTGCAGAATGGTGGGAAGAGGCGGGGGGGCTCTATCGGCAAACCCATACGCCGGAAGTGGGCAGTATTTTGGTATTCCGCCGCACGCGCCGCCTTCCGGAGGGGCATGTCTCCGTGGTCTCGGCGGTTTTATCCTCCCGCGAGATACTGGTCACGCATGCCAACTGGGCCCCCGGCATGGTCAGCCTTGATCAGCCCGTTATCGACGTTTCCACACGGAATGACTGGTCTTTGGTGCGCGTCTGGTGGCCTCCGGCCGGCCAAATGGGGGTCACGAGATATCCGACTTACGGCTTTATCGTTCCAACCCGCCCGCCTTCCCACCAAACGATTCTTGCCGAGGCCCCCCGCGCTGCTGTGGAGTAGGCGGAGCCGGCTCGACACAGGAATGGCTTGACTTCGGCGCAAGTTGGGCCAGATTCGAGGCTACCCGGAAGGTCGCGGTTCCACTCCTTGGTCCGGTATCGTCCCGGGATCGGAGGGATTATGGGTAGTTTCAGCATTTGGCATTGGTTGGTTGTGCTCATGGTCGTCCTGCTGCTTTTCGGGAGCGGGAAAGTGAGCAGTCTCATGGGCGATTTTGCCAAGGGGATCAAAGCGTTTAAGAAGAATCTGGCGGAAGAGCCGGATGCTTCGATGCAAGCATCGGTAGAGCAGCCGGCCGGGCATATCAGCGCACCGACCGCGGCGGCGAGTGCCAACAAGGCAGGCCAGAGCACGACCGCCCAGTCCGGATGACATGTTCGGGCATCAGGGCTTGCTTCGGCAAACGCGCAGGAGATGCCTCTGGGCGGACTGTGGCGGTAAAAACACGCTCGGGAAGAGTTTTCCACAACTTTTCTGAGCCAGGTTGATTGAGCGGCAGGCTCAGATACTGTATTTTGTGGTCAAACCAGGCGGAGGACCACGATATGGGGTGGACCGAAGAAAAGGTTGCGCAATTGCGCACACTTTGGGAAGAGGGACTTTCGACCGCCGAAATCGGCCGGAGATTGGGAATCTCGAAAAACGCAGTCATCGGCAAGGCGCATCGGCTGCAATTGGCAGCGCGTCCTTCCCCGATCCGGCGCGAAACGCAAGCAGAAGCGGCAGGAATCAGTTCCGAGCCGCGTCCTCGCCGACGACGGCAGGCCAAACCCCTGCCCCCGGCAGCGGGCGCTGAAGTTCCCGCTCGGCAGGCGACATCGGGCAAATGGGCGGAGGCCTCCGGGCAGCAGGAAACGCGCACGCGGCGGCCCGCCTCACCCGCGCCGGCCAAGTCCGCGCCGTCGACACGGTTTTCTTATAGCAGCACGCGCTCGCACGTGTGCTGTTGGCCGATCGGAGACCCCGGCAAGCCTGGCTTTCGGTTTTGCGATGCCGAGGTATTGCCCGGTAAACCGTATTGTGCCGAGCACGCCGGGCTTGCCTATGTCCGGCTGCGTGACCGCCGGGAAGAAGCGGCCTGAAACAACGTTTCGGCAAAGCGCGCTCACCGCATAAAGATTCGCTGGCGTTGCGAAGCGGCTGAGTGGGGGGTATTGTGCGTCTGGCAATGGCGAGAAGGATTGCCAAGGTCTTTTCGCCACTGTCAAAGGGAGGGGCGCGCGGATACAAAAAGAAGCGTGCCCAACGGCAAGGGCGCACGCGGTGAACAGCCGTTCCGCCCATAACAGAAAGGCAGCCAGGCGATGCCGCAGGGCACCGTAAAGTGGTTTAATCAGACCAAAGGCTATGGGTTCATTGCGCCAGACAACGGCGGCAAGGACATTTTCGTTCATATCAGCGCTGTTCAACGGGCCGGCCTTCGCACATTGACCGAAGGACAGAAGGTAGGCTTTGAGATTGAACAGCAGCAAAATGGCCGCATGGCAGCAGTCAACCTCTCCAAGCTTGACTGAATAGAGACCGGAAAACTCTATTTCGCTAACTCCCGGCATGGGAACGCGCGAGGGAAACGCCGTTTTTGTCTCAATGGCAGCCAGGTTTCTCGCCGCGAGGGTGAGGTTTGTGAAGGTCCGTGGGCTCGCGCGGGGGGTTTTGCTCTACCTGCTTGCTCTCGCGCTGTTTTCCAGCATGGATGCAACCACCAAACGTTTGGTTGCCACTTTGCCCCTGCTCGAGGTCATGTGGGCACGATTCACATTCCACCTGCTTTGGGTGGTGCTCCTGTTTTGGCTTTCCGGACGCCGGCTGCAGCTTTGGCCGCGCGCACTCGGGTTGCAGGCGATCCGGAGTCTCGCCTTGGCGGGATCGAACTTGTTTTTCGTGGCGGCGCTGACGCATGCGGCTCTGGCGCAGGTCACGGCGATCAACTTTGTCGCCCCGCTCTTGACGGTGATTCTCGCCGCGCTATGGCTGAGGGAACAGGTGGGGCTAACGCGCTGGTTGGCGGTTGCCATGGGCTTGGCCGGCGTTGCGATTGTGTTGCATCCCAGACCAGACAATATCCATGCTTCGGCGTTTTGGGCGCTGGGCTCGGCGACGGTTTACGCCTTCTATCATGTGTTGACCCGTAAACTTGCCGGCGTGGACACACCGCTGACGACCATTTTCCACACGGGCTTGTGGGCGGCGCTCTTGGGCTCGGCGCTGGTGCCGCTGGTATGGGTGCCGCCGCCCTTGTGGGCTTGGGCGCTGATGCTGTTGGTGGGCGCTCTGGGGGCGTTGAGCCATTTTCTCCTGGTGTTGGCGTACGAATGGGCGCCGGCAAGCATTTTGGCGCCGATCAGTTATGCCCAATTGATCTGGGCAAGTCTGTTCGGTCTGACCCTGTTTGGGGAGTGGCCGGACCGCTATACAAGCGTGGGTGCGGCGGTGATTGCCGCAGCGGGTGTCATTGCCTTGTCGGCTCGCTCGGAAAACAAACGTTCGGAGGTCAAAGGATAGTTCGATGCGCGGTATGCTCTCTTCGCGCCCTTCTCCATCGTCCGCTTCGTCTGAACCGCGTTTCGCGCTTGATGTGCACGCAGTGCGGGCGGCTTATCGGCGTTGGGCAAAAATTTACGATGCGTCGTTCGGTGTCGTCTCATCCCGCGCCCGAAGGGCAGCGGTTGCGGAAATCAATCGTCTTCCTGGGCGAAAGGTCCTGGAAGTGGGCGTTGGCACCGGGTTGTCGCTTCCTCTCTACGGACCGGAAAAGCGGGTGATTGGGATCGATCTCTCCGCCGAGATGCTGGCGAAAGCACGCCGGAAGGTGATCGAGCTTGGTCTTTCGCAGGTGGAGGCGCTGCTGGAATTGGATGCGGAAGCCACCAATTTGCCCGATGCTTCTTTCGATATCGCTGTGGCCATGTTTGTTGCCTCCGTCGTGCCGCACCCGCGCCGTTTGCTGATGGAGATGCGCCGCCTGACGCGGCCGGACGGCTGGATTCTCTTCGTCAACCACTTCGCGGCCACGCGCGGGCCGCGCTGGTGGGTCGAGCGGGCGCTGGCTCCGGCCTCGCGTGCACTCGGCTGGCATCCGGATTTCGCGTTCACGGCCCTGTTGGATGAGAGTGCCCTGGCACGCGCGGAAATTCGGCCATTGCCGCCTTTTGGGCTGTTCACCCTGGTGCGTCTTCCGAACGCAGCGGAAGCGACCGTAGAGAAAAATCTTACCCCCCTTGATTAGGCGCCGTATCTCGGCTAGTCCCAACCCGCCGATAGCCGGACGTGTTGCGTTCCATGGAAAGCGTGCCGCTTTGATGGGGCGTCGCCGCCTGGTGCCACTATCCCGGGATCTTTGGCCGATGCACGTTCTTCTGCAGCGTATTGCAGCCCTGCCTGCTGTGTTCCTCTTCTGCGCAAGCCTCTTTCATCGCGCGCTGGCGCAAGCGCCCACCCCTTGGGAGATGGGCATGCAACCCGGCTTCAGTCCGGTCAAGCGACAGATTATTGCGCTGCACGACTTCGTGCTGGTGATTATCACCCTCATCTGCCTGCTCGTTGCTGGCCTCTTGTTCTGGGTCCTGTATCGCTACAACGCCAAGCGCAATCCGAACCCGACCCGCACCGCTCACAACACCGTCTTGGAAATCACCTGGACGGTTGTGCCGGTGTTGATCCTGGTGATTATCGCAATCCCGTCCTTCCGTTTGGTCTATTACGAAGATCGTACCCACGACCCGGATCTGACGCTGAAAGTCACCGCGCATCAATGGTACTGGGAATATGCCTACCCCGACCAAGGCGGGCTGGATGTTGAAAGTCACATTGTGCCGGATGATGCATTGAAGCCCGGCCAGCCGCGTCTGCTTGCCGTAGATCAACCGATCGAATTGCCCGTGGGCAAAAACGTGCGCATTCTGATCACCAGCTCTGATGTCATCCACAGCTTTTTGATCCCAAGTCTCGGTGTGCAGCGTTACGCCATCCCCGGTCGGGAGATCGAAACCTGGGTGCGGATCGACAAACCCGGAACCTATTACGGCGAATGCAATCAGATCTGCGGCATGGGTCACAGCGAAATGCCAATTGAGGTGAAGGGCGTTTCCGCACAGGAATTCGCGGGCTGGGTGAAGCAGATGAAAGCCCAGCAAAGCTCCCAAAACAGCGTTCCGGTCAATCCGGCCTCTGCTGCACTTCCGTCCGCTATCAAGGTGACGGAAAAATAGGTTGTTTGCCGCGCAAGAGGCATATATGATGAATTGCTCACATAAGGTGGGTGGAGGCTAAAGGAGAAGCGACGATGGCGGGTGCTTCACACGCAAATGCGGTCGGTAGCCAAGGGTACGGTCATGAGGGTCATGCCCACGCAGAGCATGATCATACGCCGAGTTTTCTCGTGCGCTGGCTGTTCAGCACAAACCACAAGGATATCGGCACGCTCTATCTTTGTTTCGCTGCTGTGGCGGGTTTGGTTGGGGCGGCGCTTTCCATAGTGATGCGGGCGCAGCTGATGTTTCCCGGCCAGCATATTGTTGCTGACGGTCAGCACTGGAATGTGATCATCACCGCGCACGGTTTGCTGATGATCTTTTTCATGGTCATGCCGGCGCTGATCGGCGGCTTCGGAAACTGGTTTGTGCCGCTCATGATTGGCGCGCCGGATATGGCGTTCCCGCGCTTGAACAATATCAGTTTCTGGCTTCTCGTTCCGGCCTTCGCGCTGATTATGGCTGGCCTCATTTTGGGCGAGTCCGGTGTCGGGTGGACGCTTTATCCGCCGCTTTCCAATGCCACGTACGAACCTGGCATCGGCATGGATTTTACGCTGTTCGCGCTCCATCTGGCCGGCATTTCCTCTTTGCTCGGAGCCATCAATTTCATCACCACCATTTTCAACATGCGTGCCCCGGGCATGACGCTGCACAAAATGCCGCTGTTCGTGTGGTCTATTTTGGTGACGGCGTTTTTGTTGTTGCTCAGCATTCCTGTGCTGGCCGGCGCGATCACCATGCTGATTACGGATCGGGATTTCGGCACCGCCTTTTTCCGGCCTGAGGGCGGTGGGGATCCGGTACTCTTCCAACACCTGTTTTGGTTCTTCGGCCACCCCGAAGTCTATATCATGATCCTGCCCGCGTTTGGCATTGTCAGCCATGTCGTTTCCACCTTCAGCCGCAAGCCGGTGTTTGGCTATCTCGGCATGGCCTATGCCATGGTGGCCATTGGAACGGTGGGCTTCATCGTCTGGGCACACCATATGTTCGTCTCGGGGATTAGTGTGGATACCCGCGCTTATTTCATGGCGGCCACGATGGTGATTGCGGTGCCGACGGGTATTAAGGTGTTTTCCTGGATAGCCACGATGTGGGGCGGCTCCATCGAGCTGAAGACCCCGATGCTATGGGCGGTAGGCTTTATTGCGCTGTTTACCATCGGTGGCGTCACTGGTGTTGTGCTTTCCAACGCCAGTCTCGATCAGATTCTCCACAACACGTACTACGTGATTGCGCACTTCCACTACGTGCTTTCGCTCGGGGCGGTGTTTGGGATCTTCGCAGGGTTCTACTATTGGATCGGCAAAATGACGGGCCGGCCGTATCCGGAATTCTGGGGCAAGGTCCATTTCTGGGTCTCCTTCATCGGCGTGAATCTGACGTTCTTCCCGATGCACTTCCTCGGGCTTGCCGGTATGCCGCGGCGCTACCCGGATTATCCGGATGCATTTGCCGGCTGGAATCTTGTCTCCTCCATCGGGGCATACATTTCCGGCTTGTCCGTGCTGGTCTTCCTTTATGTCGTCTATCGCACGTTCACGGCGAAGGAGCGCGTGCCGGCGAATTACTGGGGTGAAGGCGCTACCACGCTTGAATGGACCGTGAGCTCGCCGCCGCCGTTCCACGGCTTTGCCGAACTGCCGGTGGTTCGCTAAAGGGGCATGAGCGAAGGAGCTCATCCGGTTGCCGAGAGGGGGGAAATTTCCCCCCTCGCCTTGGAAGCGCCGGCTTTTTTTGATTCTTCCGTCGGCGACTGGATCACCCTGCTGAAGCCGCGCGTGATGTCGCTGGTGGTGTTTACCGGACTCGTGGGGCTTTTGATCGCCCCGGGGCGGATGCATCCCGTGATTGCCGTTGCCAGTGTGCTTGCCATCGCAGTCGGCTCCGGGGCTGCCGGAACCATAAATATGTGGTACGACCGCGATATCGATGCGCTGATGCGGCGGACGGCGTCGCGACCTATTCCGGCCGGGAGGATCGCGCCCCAAGCGGCGCTCGGCTATGGCATTACGCTGGCAGCGGCTTCCGTGGTCCTCATGGGCCTTGCCGCCAATGCACTTGCGGCAGGTCTGCTTGCGGCTTCGATCGCGTTCTATGTCTTCATTTATACGATGTGGCTGAAGCGGCGGACGCCGCAAAATATCGTGATCGGCGGCGCGGCGGGGGCGTTTCCGCCGCTCATCGGGTGGGCTGCGGCCAGCGGTTCGGTGGACATTATGCCGCTGCTGCTTTTTGCGATCGTGTTTTTCTGGACTCCGCCGCATTTCTGGTCGCTTGCGCTGTTCGCACACGGCGATTACGCCCGGGCCGGGGTGCCCATGTTGCCGGTGACGCACGGGGCCCGGGAAACGCGCAGGCAGATATTTATATATACAATGCTTTTGGTGCCCCTCACCTTGGTGCCGTGGGAGCTGGGCCTTGCCGGCAACTTGTACGGCATTTCGGCCCTCGTGCTGGGGGTGGGTTACCTTTTTGCCTCTTGGCGGGTTCTTGCGGATGTGCAAGACCAAAACGGCGTCAGCCGGAGCAAGGACCGACCGGCAAAAATGGCGTTTCGTTTTTCAATTTTTTATCTGTTTTGTCTGTTTGGAGCTTTGTTGGCTGACCATTTCGGGACAGCGTTTTGATGGACAAAGATGAGCAATGGCCGCGCCCAGCCAAACTCGATCCTGCGGCAGAGCGGCGAAGGCGTGGACGCAACATCGCCATGTTGATCGTGCTTCTTGGGCTGGCCGCACTTTTCTACGCGATGGCGATGGTGAAAATGCACCAAAATCTTTGAAAGGAAACAGAATATTTTGCCCTCTTGCATAGGGCGTCGTTTTAAGGATGATGTAGTGGAGTTCGCTTCGGGCGATCTCATCGGAAACGGAACGGATACAGCATGAGCAGCACAACGGAAACGCACGAAATCACCTATGCTCCTTCCGGCTTGAAGCAACCTTATCATTTGGTTGAGCCAAGCCCCTGGCCAATCGTTGGTGCGATCGGCGGGCTTCTTGTTGTACTCGGCATCATCTTTGTCGCGCATTACAACAACTATATCACGTTGGCGATAGGCCTGCTTTGGGTCTTAGGGACCATGTTCGGCTGGTGGCGCGACGTGGTGCGCGAATCCCGCACCCCGGGTCTCCATACGCCGGTGGTGCGGCTTGGCATGCGCTACGGCATGTTGCTGTTCATTTCGAGTGAGGTGATGTTCTTCGTCGCCTTTTTCTGGGCTTATTTCAATTTTGCTCTGTTTCCGGAAAACGTTGCAGGGGCAAAGGTGCCGGTTTGGCCGCCGCAAGGAATCATCACCGTTGATCCATTCGGCGTGCCGTTTCTCAATACCATGATTCTGCTGCTTTCCGGCACCACCGTCACATGGGCGCACCATAGCCTGTTGCAGAACGACAGAAAGGGCCTGCTGCAGGGGTTAGCGCTGACCATTCTCCTCGGCCTCTGTTTCACGGCTTTGCAGGCCAATGAGTACGCCCATTCGCCGTTTCCGTTCCGGGGTGGGATTTACCCCTCGGTGTTTTTCCTGGCCACCGGGTTTCACGGCTTCCACGTGATCGTAGGCACGTTGTTCTTGACGGTGTGTTTCTTCCGCGCGCTCGCCGGCCACTTTACGCCGGAACGGCACTTCGGTCTCGAGGCTGCCGCTTGGTATTGGCACTTCGTGGACGTGGTGTGGCTGTTTCTGTTCAGCTGCATTTACTGGTGGGGCCAAGCGCCGGTCACCGCAGGCTAGGCCGACGGCCATCAGGGATGGTAGAATCCAATATTTCTGTCGTCCAAGCAGCACTCCGTGGCCGTTGCCCGCGTTGCGGAAAGGGTCCGATTTTCGAGGGGTTGCTCACGGTTCGCCCGCGTTGCCCCGTCTGTGGTTTGGATCTGTCCGCGCATGACGCGGGTGACGGGCCGGCCGTGTTCGTCATTTTCATTCTCGGTGCGGTGATCGTCGGCTTGGCGTTTTGGGTGGAGTTCACGTTTTCCCCGCCGCTTTGGGTGCATGCCATCCTTTGGCCGATCGTGACCATCCCCGCGGCAATTGCCTTGATGCGCCCGATCAAAGCAGCGCTCATTGCATTGCAATATCGGCATCGCGCGAGCGAGATGGGGTTGTGACGGCAGCCACAAAGTTGCGCCGTCTTATTCTGCCGGCCGTCATGACGCTTGTGATGCTGGGTGTGCTTGTCTCGCTCGGAAATTGGCAGCTCCGGCGGCTCGCTTGGAAACAGGCGTTGCTTGCGCAAATCGCGCATGCGGAAGCCTCTCCTGCGGTTCCGCTCCCTCTAAATCCCGAGCCTTATGAAAAGGTGCGCGCGGAAGGAACCATTCGCGCCGATCGCACAGTGCTTTACGGGGCTTTTGTGCGCGAATCGCCGCAAGGCCCTCGCATGGGGGCGGACTTGCTGGCGGTGATGGAGCGGAAGGATGGGCCGCCTCTGCTGGTCGATCTCGGCTGGGTTCCGCAAGGTGCACTGCCGCCGGCTGAGATTTGGGCGGGAAAGCGGTCCGTGGAGGGCTTTATTCGTGCGGCGGAACACCCGGGATGGTTTAGCGCCAAGGATGATCCGGCAGGCCGGCATTTCTATACCTTGGATCCCATTGCGATCGGCGCGGCCCTGGGCGAAAGGCTTGCCCCTTTTACGCTGATCGCATTGGGCCCGACGCCGCCCGGTGGCGCGCCGGATCCGGCCCACGCACTTCCCAGACCCCGAAATGCGCATCTGTCTTATGCCATCACTTGGTATGGCCTCGCAGCGGCGCTGGTGGTGATTTTCGCCCTTTGGGCACAACGGACGTTACGAGAATGACCTCTCCCGCTTATGAGTACCTTTGCGCGCAATTCCGACGCATCGCGCTTTTGGCCGAGACGTCAGCCATGCTGACGTGGGATGCCGCGACGATGATGCCCCCGGGGGGAGCGGCGGCGCGCGGGGAGCAGCTTGCCGAACTCGCGGGCCTTGCGCATGAGCTTCTGACAGCACCAAAAGTTGCGGAAAACCTTGCCGCGGCCGAGGCAACGCCGCCGGAAGACCCTTGGCATGCCGCCAATCTCAAGCTGATGCGGCATGCCTACAACCGCGCCGCGGCCTTGCCCCGCGATCTCGTTGAGGCGCAAGCGCGCGCCAACTCGGCATGCGAGAAAGTCTGGCGCATCGCCCGGAAGGAGTCTGATTTCAGCTTGGTGCGGCCGCATTTTGAGGAAGTGCTGCGTTTCACGCGTGAGGCTGCCGCTGCGCTTTCCGCATCCCTTGGGCTTTCTCCCTACGATGCGTTGATGGATGGGCACCAGCGCGGCATCGGTGCGGCCGAGGTGCGACCGCTTTTCGCGCAACTGGAAGCGTTCCTTCGCGATGCCATTCTTGAAGCGGAGGCGCGCCAGGCGAAAAAGCCTGCCCCGCTTTCGCCCTCGGGCCCGTTCCCTATCCCCGTTCAAGAGGCGTTTTGTCGGGAATTGGCCGAACATCTCGGGCTTGATTTCGCCCATGCGCGGTTTGACCGATCTCTGCACCCGTTTTGCGGGGGTATTCCCAGCGATGTTCGCATCACCACCCGCTATGACGAAGCAGATTTTTCCCAAGCCCTCCAAGCCGTGCTGCACGAGCTTGGGCATGCTCTCTATGAACAGAACCTTCCACGCGATTTCGCGCGGTTGCCCGTGGGCGAGGCGGCCGGCATGGCGGTGCATGAAAGCCAGTCCTTGATGATCGAGATGCAGGCCGGGCGTTCGGATGCGTTTCTGCGCTGGCTCGGTCCACGCCTCCATGCCGCCTTTGGCGGGGATGCGGCGGTTTACGCGGTGGAGAATCTGGCGCGCCTTTGGCGGCGCGTCTCGCGCGGTTTCATCCGGGTTGAGGCGGACGAACTCACTTATCCGCTGCACGTTATTCTTCGCTTCCGCTTGGAAGAGGCCCTCATTGCGGGGCAGCTTGCCGCCGCAGATTTACCCGCGGCCTGGAACGAAGGCATGCAATCCTTGCTCGGCATTACGCCGCCGAATGACGCCCTGGGCTGTCTTCAGGATATCCACTGGTACGACGGAAGTTTCGGCTATTTCCCAAGCTATACTCTTGGTGCCATGGCCGCGGCTCAGTTGATGGCGGCCGTGCGCGCGGCGGTGCCCGAGCTTGATGCGGCTTTGGCCGAGGGGGATTTTTCCCCGCTGCTTCGCTGTCTTCGGGAGCATGTGCACAGCAAGGGCAGTCTCTACAGCTTTCATGAGCTTTTGCGGCACGCGACGGGGCGCCCGTTGGAGGTATCTGCCTTCGAGCAGCATCTCAAGGCTCGCTACCTCGGGAACGGGTAAAGGAACGCGGATCGCGATTGTTACGCGCCTCATAATCCCCTTTCGAGCAAGGGGGGAATTTCGCGCACAAGCGTTGCGATGAAAACATCCATGTGTGCTTTGAGCTGTTCGAAGCTTGGAAGTTTTTCGATCGTTATTTCATTCATGTACAGCGCGCGCGCGATTTCGATCTGGATCGCGTGTACATCTTTCTCCGGTCTGCCGTAATGGCGGGTGATGTATCCGCCCGCATAGGGGGTGTTGCGGCGGACGGCGTAACCCAGCGCGGCAAGTTTACTTTCCACAAGGTGCGTAATCCCGCTTGCACAGGTGGTTCCGTGCGCATCGCCAAGCACGAATTCCACCCGATGGCGTGCCATTTCGCCAATTGTCGGCATGGAATGGCAGTCAATCACAAGGCACGCGCCAAAAGTCGCCACCGTTTCTTGGATGAGCTCGCCGAGGCTTGCATGAAATGGCTGCCAAAACTCGCGAATACGAAAGAGAGCCTCGTCAAAGCGCAGCTTGCGCGCATAAATCGGTTCACCGGACGCTACAATGCGGGGAATAACACCAAGTCCCGCGAGAACTCTGGCGCTTGCAGCGTTGACAAACGGCGGCAGCGCATCTTCGAACATGGCTGGATCAAGTTCCCATGCCTCGCGATTGACGTCACAAAAAGCCCGCGGAAAATTTGCCAACAAAAGCGGCGCCCCAAAGCGGGGCGCGTCGGCAAAAAGCTCATCGACAAAACTATCTTCGCTACGCCGCAAGCTTAAAAGGTCGAGCCGGCTTTCGGTAAGAAAATCCGGCAGATAATTTCTGCCGGAATGAGCGGAAACAAAAATGAGCGGCACCGTTTGCTTATTCGGGCGAAGAAGTGTCAACGGCTCCAGAGACAAGGGTTGTCGGAATGCGACCGAAATATCCATCTGCTTGTCAGATCCTGCCGATAAAAAGATTCTGTTTGATCCGAGCCTCTCCAATTTTTTCTTCTCGCTGCAATTTATGCGGCATGACGCAGCAACCTGCCATGGCGTTTCACATGCTCCTCTCCCGGCCGCCATGCCAGCGCACCATTGACGACGACGCAGAGTATTCCCTCACTGATCTCGCGCGGAGATTCGAACGTCGCGCGATCACGCACCGAGCCCGGGTCGAACAGCACGAGATCTGCGGCATACCCTTCTTTGAGATAACCCCGATCGGAAAGGCCGAAACGTTCGGCGGGAAGACCGGTCATTTTGCGCACCGCTTCTTCCAGCGGGAAAAGGCCTTCCTCGCGGCAATAACGGCCTAACACGCGCGTGAACGTACCCCAAAGCCTCGGGTGCGGATGGCGATCGTGCGGCAGTCCGTCAGAACCGATCATGGTCAGCGGAAACGCCAGGATGCGGCGGACATCTGCTTCATCCATTTGAAAATAGATTGCCCCGGCGGGCAGTAACCGCTCGGCCGCTTCTTTTATCGTGCAACCCCACTCGCGTGCGATTTCAGAAAGCTCTCTTCCTGCCGCTTCGGGAACGGTATCAGACCAGGAAACCATAATACGGATGTCATCCCGGACATATTTCGGATTAAGAACAGTCGACGATGCCGCATACGGGTAGGCATCCAACCCCAGCGGCTGAGTTTTTGCAGCGGCCGCAATTTTCGCCAGGGTTTCCACACTGCGCCCCCAATTTTCCGGCCCCGCGCATTTGTGGTGCGAGATCACGGCAGCGGTGTTGGCCCGCTTCGCTGTCAGGATGGTTTCTTCAATGGAATCCATAACACCACGACCTTCGTCGCGCATATGCGTCGCATAAATGCCGTTGAAATCGGCAAGCAATTCCGCAAGCGCGACGACTTCATCGGCATCGGCGGCTTCGTTGATGGGGTAGAACAGTCCGGTGGAAAAGCCGATCGCCCCCTCGGCGAGGCTCTGCTGAAGCAGGCGGCGCATCGTGTCGATCTCGGCAGGGGTGGCGGGACGAGAAATATCATCCATTACCCGAACCCGAAGCGTCCCGTGGCCAATCAGCGCCGCGACGTTTACCGCCGGTGGGGAATGCGCGATCGCTGCCGCGTACGATGCAAAAGACTCGAACACGAAGCTCGTTTGATCGCCCAACAAATTCAGCGGCGCCGGCGGCGGCTTCGAAAGTGTTAAGGGGGCAAGGCTGATCCCGCAATTGCCGGTGACGACGGTGGTAACACCCTGGCTGATTTTCGCCATCATCTCAGCGTCGATCAGAACCGCGCGGTCATCGTGCGTGTGGGTATCGATAAAGCCGGGAGCAAGCACCGCGCCGTTTCCATCGATCACCTGCCCTGCGTCTTTCGTCGGAATGGCGCCGGGCGCATCAATCCTTGCAATCCGATCCCCTTCCACCGCAAGATCTGCAGCGCGCGCAGGTTTGCCGGACCCGTCAATCAACCGGACGTTCTTGAACACGATGTCGTAGCCCATTCTGCCTCCCGCTTGCCAAAATCCCCTTAAGATTGCATTCCCGGCGAAAGTACGCCACACCCTGGTTGGTTTCGCGCTGGCGGATCACCATGAAACGCATGAACCGGAAGAGACGACAAGGGGAATGAAGCATGAGCGGTCGCATTGAAGCCAAGCTCAAAGAATTGGGGATTGCGCTGCCGAGCGTGCCGACACCGGTTGCCAATTACGTGCCGTTCGTGCGCTCCGGAGCCCTCGTGTTTCTCTCCGGTCAAGGGCCACGCCAACCGGATGGCAGTTTCTTTTCCGGCAAAGTGGGAGGCACGGTCAGCATCGAGCAGGCCTATCAGCACGCGCGGCTGGTCGGCCTCCAGATGATCGCGCTGCTGCGCGTTGCCGCCGGTGGCGAGCTCGATCGGGTGAGGCGCATCGTGAAGGTGTTGGGCATGGTCAATGCCGTCCCCGAATTCAATGAGCACCCGCGCGTGATCAATGGCTGTTCCGATTTGTTTGTGGAGGTGTTCGGTGAAAGAGGGCGGCATGCCCGCTCGGCCATCGGTGTGGGAAGCCTGCCACATCAAATGACGGTTGAAATCGAAGCGATTGCCGAACTTGACTAATGTGCCCCATTCCACTCGCACGATGACAGCAAGTGATGCGAAAAGGCAAAGGGGCAACCGAGACCGTAAGGAGCATAGATGACCGCTACCAAAACGCCGCGCCCGGTAATGCTGGTTGTGCTCGACGGCTGGGGGTGGCGGGAAGAGACCGCCGACAACGCCGTGCGCCTTGCGCGAACCCCGAATTTCAGTCGACTTTGGGAGACTTGCCCGCACACATTGCTTCGCGCTTCCGGAACCGATGTCGGACTGCCGAAGGGGCAAATGGGAAATTCCGAGGTGGGGCACCTCAATCTCGGGGCCGGGCGGATCGTGCTGCAGGATCTCCCCCGGATCGATGCGGCAATCGCCGACGGCTCGCTTGCGCGCAATCCCGTTCTTCTGGCCTTGATCGAAGCGCTACGGCGTTCCGGTGGTGCGTGTCATTTGCTGGGCCTGCTTTCCCCCGGCGGGGTTCATTCCCATCAAGATCACGCGCTTGCCTTGGCGCGGCTTTTGGCGCAAGCCGGCATTGCGGTGCGGATCCATGCCTTCACCGATGGTCGCGATACTCCCCCGCGTTCTGCCTTGGACGACATGCGCGCGTTTTTGCAGGCGCTGCCGTCGGGGGTGGAAATCGCCACGGTTTCGGGGCGCTACTACGCCATGGATCGTGATCGGCGCTGGGACCGCGTCAAGCGCGCCTACGCCGCGATTGCTGAGGCCGACGCCCCGCAATTTGCAACCCCGCTCGCTGCGATCGAGGCGGCTTATGCCGAGAATCTTAGCGATGAGTTCATTCCTCCCCGGGTGATTGGCCCCTATCACGGTATGCAGAATGGAGATGGGCTGCTCTGCTTCAATTTCCGCGCCGATCGGGTGCGGGAATTGCTTGGTGCTTTGCTGGATCCCGCATTCGATGGATTTTCACGTGCCCGTCCTCTCCAATTTGCCGCCGCAGCGGGCATGGCGTTCTACAGCGATGAGCTGGCCCCCTATCTTGGGGTGCTGTTTCCTCAGCAGAGGATGGCGCATATTTTGGGAGAAGAAATTTCCGCCGCAGGCAAACGCCAATTGCGGATCGCGGAAACCGAGAAATACGCGCACGTGACATATTTTTTCAACGGCGGACAAGAAACTCCCTTTCTCGGAGAGGACCGCATCCTTGTCCCTTCGCCCAAAGTGGCCACTTATGATTTGCAGCCGGAAATGTCGGCCCCCGAGGTCACTCGCCGGGTGGTGGCGGCAATTGCCGCGGATACATACGATTTTATTGTGTTAAACTATGCTAACCCCGATATGGTAGGTCATACTGGAAGTTTGTCGGCGGCAATCCGTGCGGTGGAAGCGGTGGATCACGGGCTTGGACAAGTGGTGCAAGCGCTCGCGGAAAAAAGGGGTGTGATGTTCTTGACCGCCGATCACGGCAATTGCGAATTGATGCGGGACCCCCTGACCGGCGGCCCGCATACGGCGCACACGACGAATCCGGTTCCCGCTATTCTCTACGGTATGCCTGAAGCGCACCTTCGCCCCGGCCGGCTCGCAGACGTTGCGCCGACGCTTCTGTCCATCATGGGTTTGCCCAAGCCCGAGGAGATGACAGGTGAGTCCCTGTTGACCTGATGCAAAGGGGGAAAGCAGCCCGCGCGCTGGCCTTTTGCTTGGGCTTACTGCTCACGGGTCTGGCGCAGCCGAGGGCTGCTCCGCCGGATACGCCGCAGACCCCGGAGAACGTCGAAAACACGCGTGCCCAGCTGAAAGCTTTGGAGCAGGAGCGCGCAGCCGCCCTGGCGAAGGCAAAGGCGGCAACGGCACGCGCGCAAGCGGCCAAGGCACTGGCGGAAAAACTCAGCGCGGAGCGGGCGGTTGCCATTGCACGGCTGCAGGCGGCAGAACAAGCGACCGTGCAGAGCGCCGAAAAACTTGACGCATTGGAGGATCGCAGGCGCGCCCTTGAGGGAGAGATTGCGCGCCGCGGCGCTGATTTCGAATCCCTGTTGCCGGTGGCCGAGCGGCTTTCGCTTTATCCGGCAGAAACGCTTCTAGCGGTGCCCGTTCCGGCAGAAACCGCCTTACGCGGACTGCTCGTGCTGCAAGGGCTCGGCCGAACGCTTGCCGAGGAAGCCAAAGCGCTCGCTCGTGAACAGCAAGAGCTGAGACAAGTCTCCGAAAATATCAAAGAAGAACTGTCCCAACTGCAGCATGCAGAAGCCGAGCAAGCCAAGGCTGCCGCCGCGCTCGATGCGGCGATTGCGCAAGCCAATGCCAATGTGAAAGCGGAACTCGGTGCGGCCAGCCAGGCGGCCGAGCAAGCGGCGGCAGACGCCGCGAAAGCCGATGATCTCAAAAGCATGTTGGCGCGGCTGGCAAGAGATGCCAAGCTCGCCGCCGCAAGGGCGCGCCTCGAACGCTTCCGGGCGAAGCATTCGCGCCACTCATTGGAAACGGCAACGGCCGAGCAAGCGGGAGCCGCCGCGCTTGCTCCTTCCGCAGGTCCCGGATTGGCATTCAGCCATAATTCCGCGATCGTGCCGGTCATTGGCACCAAGCTGCGCGCGTTTGGCACGCCAACCGAGGCGGGGCCTGCCGAGGGGGTTTGGTATCTTGCCGCTCCCTCCGCGCGTGTGCTCGCCCCTTGCACCGGCACCGCGGTTTTTGCTGCGCCGTTTCGAAGCTACGGTCTGCTGTTGATTATCGATTGCGGCAGCCAATACCATTTCGTCTTGGCCGGTTTTGCGAAGCTCACCGTTCGTGTGGGCCAGTACCTGCAGGCCGGTGATCCTGTGGGCGAAATGCCGAGCTGGGATCCGCGTACCCAAGGCGAACGGCCGGAGCTTTATGTGGAGCTTCGTCACGCCGGGGAGGCCATCGACCCGACACCGTGGTTTCGATCAAACAGCTGAGCCGCTCATTTGTTGGGCTGGACAAAAGCCAAGGACGTGGTTTTATCGATTCGGGAAATGCGCTGTGGCGCAGATAGGGTGAAAGCGATGAAGCGACGCACGAGCCTATTGTTGGGTGCTGCCTTCCTGGCAGGGGTTGCCACCCCGCCGGCGGCAGGGTTCTTATTTGAGCGGCTTGGAATAAACCTTGCCGTGCCTGCGGCATTTGCCGAAACCTCGAGCACGGACAATTCCGATACCTACCGCATGCTCAGCCTATTCGGCGATGTGTTTGAGCGGGTGCGCGCCGACTATGTCGATCCGGTTTCCGATCGCGACCTCATCGAGAATTCCATCAACGGAATGCTCACCGGGCTGGATGCACACTCCAGTTACATGAACGCGAAGGCTTTTCGCGACATGCAGGTGCAAACGCGCGGGGAGTTCGGTGGCCTCGGGTTGGAAGTGACCGAAGACAAAGACGGCCTGATCAAGGTCATCAGCCCGATCGATGACACCCCGGCCGCGCGCGCAGGCATCAAAGCCGGAGATATTATTCTGGCACTGGATGGGAAAAGTGTTCAGGGGTTAACCCTCAATGAGGCAGTCGATCGCATGCGCGGGCCGCCCAACACGAAAATCACGCTTACGATCAAGCGCGAAGGTGTGGACAAGCCATTCCAAGTTACGATGCAACGCGAGATCATCCATATCCAGGTGGTGCGTTCGCATATCGAAGGCGATGTGGGCTATGTCCGGCTGACCCAGTTCAATGAACAGAGCGACATCGGCATTCGACAAGCCATCGAAAAATTACGCCAACAAAGCGGCGGCCGTTTGAAGGGTTATATTCTGGATCTGCGCAACAACCCCGGCGGCCTGTTGGACCAAGCGGTCGCGGTCGCTAATGATTTCCTGGATCGAGGGGAAATCGTCTCCACCCGCGCCCGCCATCCTGAGGACAGCCAGCGCTTTAACGCCAAGCCCGACGGAGATATTACCCATGGTGCTCCGCTGGTCGTGCTGATCAACAATGGGACGGCCTCTGCAAGCGAAATCGTTGCCGGTGCATTGCAAGATAATCGGCGCGCGATCCTTCTGGGTACGCGGAGCTTCGGCAAAGGCTCGGTGCAGACTGTGATCCCGCTTGCCGGCAACGGCGCTATTCGCTTGACTACCGCTCGCTACTACACGCCTTCCGGTCGGTCCATTCAGGGTTTCGGCATAGAGCCGGATGTCGTGGTGCATGAGTCGCGGGAAGAACAGCCGCATCTCCTGCCCGAACACGAATCGGACCTCAACCGGGTTTTGCGCAGAGAGGGCGGCACCAACGGGCAACTTGTTCTGCCGCGGACGGACCTGCCGCCCATCGTCAAAGAAATCCCAAATCGGCCGCCAAAAGATTGGCCGGAGTTCGACCCTGCAAAACCCTCGACCGATTTTCAATTGCAAGAGGCAGTCAAGCTCGTGGATGCCATGGCTGCGACCAAACATGTCTCGCGTGACTGAGCTGCCCGAGCAAGCAGAGAGGTAGCGGCGGATCGGGAATGACCACTCGGATGACTGGGGCGCCAAGGCAGCCCTATACGCCCCGGCGTTTCAGTCGAGCGGGCCGGGCGCTTGGCCTCTTCTGGGGCGTCATTGTGGTTGGCTTTGTGCTGCTTGCATTGACTTTGGAGATTCTCGGGCCGCCGAGGAACTCAATGCAGCCGCTGCCCTTGCAGGCGAGCAAATCGTCCCGGTCTTCGGTTTTACCGGCCACGCAGGGGGCTTCTTCGGCTTCCGGCGCAAATTCGCCGTCTTCGCCCGCTCGAAAGCAGGATGGCAGCGAGCCTGCGGCGGCTCGGCAAGAGGCCCCTTCATCCGGGCCGTCGTCCACAGCGGCCAGTGCCCTCCCATCGCCTGCGCGCGTTGCACAAACTTCCCCTTCTTTGCCAACGCCCATCGTTTCCCCAGATCCGTCCTTGATGGAGCCGGCGAGTTTTTCACCGAGTGCGCAATTGCCGAAAATCGGCGCAGACGGACGGCTGCCGATGCGCGTCTATGCTGCCAAATTCAACCCGAGCGAGACAAGGCCCCGGGTCGCGCTGATCATCGCTGGCATCGGGCTTTCCGTAACCGAAAGCAACGATGCGATTGTGTCCACTCCGCCTGCCGTAACGCTGGCATTTTCGCCCTATGCGGTGCAGCCGGAAAAGTTGGTCGATGAGGCCCGCTTGCATGGGCATGAATTCCTGATTTCCATCCCCATGGAGCCGCAAGGCTACCCGCTGAATGACGAAGGCCCTGAAGCGCTGCTCACCGGAGCAGACCCCGCCTTGAATCACCAGCGATTGGAATGGGCGCTTTCCCGAATTGCCGGTTATGCAGGCGCCACCGGCGCCTTGGACGGCATGCGCGGAGAACGATACGCAGCCGTGGGCCCGCTGTTGCTTGGCCTGGAAGATGAGCTCGCCGCGCGCGGCCTTTATTATGTAGATCCGCGGCCGGGGCAGCCGCCTCCCTCGCATGTGAGCGGATGCACCGTGGACATTGTTGTGGATGAGCCCGGCGTGGGCTCGGAAATTGATGCCAAACTTCTGCAATTGGAACGTCTCGCCAAAGCGCGTGGCACCGCCGTCGGGCTTGCCGGTTTGCCTCGTCCGGTTACGGTGGAAAAGATCGTTGCATGGTCAAAGACGCTCTCTGAGCGGGGTGTGGTCTTGGTTCCCGTCAGCGCGCTTATACAAAATGCGCCGGGGACACTCTCCCAAAACAAAAACCATGACTGAGGAGAGGGATTTTTCCAAATTACCGTATCGGCGCAATGTCGGCGCCGTTCTCTTCAACCGCGCCGGAAAAGTGTTCCTCGGCCGCCGTGCCGACATGCCGCCAACGGAAGATCGTCCGGAGTTCTGGCAGCCTCCGCAAGGCGGGATGGATGCTTCCGAGGATCCCCGGGTTGCGGTGCTGCGGGAGCTTGCGGAGGAGATCGGCACGGCAAATGCCGAAATCATCGGTGAATATCCGGATTGGCTCACCTACGATCTTCCCCCGGAACTGCTCGGGCGTGCGTTAAAGGGTCGCTATCGCGGCCAAGCACAACGATGGTTTGCTCTTCGCTTTCTTGGTCAAGACGAGGACATCCGTCTGGATGCCCATCAGCCGCAAGAGTTTATCGCCTGGCGCTGGGGGGAACTCGCTGAACTTCCGAACCTTGGGGCTCCCTTCAAACGCCCCGTCTACCGAACGATTGCGGCGTTTTTTGCTCCCCTCGTGCAAGCAAGTTCGGCCGCGGGCTAACCCTCCGTCAGGCGCGCTTTCTTGTGGCCGCCTTTTTGCCCCTCTCTTGACCGCCGTCACCGGCTTTGTGTTCCAAATTCCGGACAGCCTCCAAGACCGCCTGCGCATGGCCGTCAACTTTCACGTTCCGCCAGATATGCGCGATATGCCCCGTGGCATCGATCAAAAACGTGCTGCGTTCCATTCCCATATACTTCCTGCCGTAGCGGGATTTTTCGACCCAGGTGCCATAGGCCTCCGCCACTTTGGTTTCTGCGTCCGAGGCCAGCGGAAACGACAGCTTGTATTTATCGGCAAATTTCTCCAGCGCGGGCATTTTGTCCTTGGAAACGCCGATCACCTCAACCCCGATGCTGCCAAGTTCGGCCAGCGCTTCCTGAAACGCGCAAGCTTCCCGTGTGCAGCCCGGAGTGTCGGCTTTTGGGTAAAAGTACAAAATGAACGGCTTGCCGCGCATGGCGCTTAAGCTCACCGTGCGACCGCCCGTGGCGGGCATGGTAAAGTCCGGCGCAAGATCACCTTCCTTCAATGGCATGGTCTGCTGTCCTTGCTTGTTCGCCTTCTTCAGACGTTGTGGAATGCATGAAGGTGCAGCGGATGCCGAACTTTATCAAGATCGCGTTCGTTACGAAGATCCGTCTCGATCCTCGAATCCTGCCACCAACGTCGCAGCAAAACCACGCGATTCAAGCCTTTTCGAACACTCATACGGCAAGCCGTTCCGGCTCCGGTTTGCCGACAAGGCGAATAAAGCATTCTCTCACGCTCGCGGCCAGGTTCTCAAGCTCCGGGGCAAGTGCTTCGGGCGAGCTTAAAGCCAGTGCCCGTGCGAGGGTTTCCGCAACGGATCGAGGCAGCTCCCCCCGCGGCAGGCGGCCAAGCGTAATGCGCAAGATTTCTTGGACCGTTCGCCATGTCCGATCCGCGCGGCGCAGCAAGGCGGCATCTTGGGCTTCCAAGACCCCCGCCTCTGCCAGCGCATCGATCGCGATCCGTGTGGTGGGATGGCGAACCTCCGGCCGCTCGCGCAGATGCACAAGCTCCAGCACCTGCACGATGAATTCGACTTCGACAAGCCCGCCGGCTCTGAGTTTTACGTCCCAAGGGCTGGCAGGTGGCGCATCGCGGGCAAGACGGGCGCGCATCGCCGCGGCATCGGCCCGAATTTTCTCGGCTGGGCCGCTGGACGCCAGCGCTGCGGCAATGGCTGCTTCCACCCGCGCCCGCAGGTGTGCCGGCCCTGTGATCACTCGCGCCCGGGTCAGCGCCATCCGTTCCCAGGTCCAGGCGGATTCGGCATGATAGCGCTCGAACGCCGAGAGCGAGACCGCAACCGGCCCCTTGCTGCCGGACGGCCTCAGCCGCATGTCTACCGCATACAGCGCGCCTTCTGCTCCAGGGGCAGTCAATGCGGCAATGAAGGCGTGCGCCGCCCGAATGAACCATTGGCTCGCCGGCAACTGCCGCGCGGAGCTGCCGGCCTTCACACTGCTTTCCGTGAGGTCTTGGGGAAAGTCATAGATCAGCATCAAGTCCAGATCGGAACCCGCCAGCATCTCGCGTGAGCCGGCTTTGCCCAGAGCCACCACCACCATGCCGCCGCCGCGCACCCGCCCGTAACGTGTGGCAAGATCGTCCAAGACCACGGGCAGCAGCACGGAAATCACGGCATCGGCCCACTCTGCGCGGGCGAGGCCTAAAGCGTCGATATCCATGGAGCCTTCCATGCTCGCCACCGCAAGGCGGAATTCCTGCTCGCGCAATAAGTGGGCAAGCACCGTCAGCGTGCGTTCCAATCCCTGCACACCGGCAAGACGCATACGCAAAAGGCGCGCGGGAGGAAGCAGCGGCGCCGGAGCAAGCAGACCATCCAGCGCGGCCGGCGAGCGGGCGAGGTATTCGCCCAATGCCGGCGCTGCGCCGAAAATTGCCGCCAAGCGGTGGACCAGATCCGGGTGGTGCTGGAACAAGGAAAGCAGCGCCACGCCGGCGGGCAGGCGAGAGAGGAATTCCTCAAACCGGGCAAAGGCCGCGTTGGGTTCCGGCAGACGCGCGAAAGCCGAGAGCAAATGCGGTAATGTGGCACGCATCAAATCCCGCGCGCGTTCCGAGCGGAACGCGGGCACCCTTCCGGCAAGCCAGCTTCGGATCGCAGCCGAGACCGATTCGGGGGGGTGAAACCCCATCTCCGAAAGGGCGGCCAGGGTGGCCGGCGAATCATCCGGGCCGTCAAAATAAAGGTGCGGAATTTCCTCCGGCGGCGCAGGCAGCGTTTCAAAGAATGCCGCCCAATGGCGTTGCACGGCATCCACTTTGGCAATCAACGCGCGTGCCAAGGCGGCAGCCGAGCGGTAGCCGAGAAAGGTGGCAAACCGTTCCAGCTGATCGGGTGCCTCGGGCAGGGTGTGGGTTTGCCGATCGAGCACCATCTGTAATCGGTGTTCCACCTTGCGCAGAAACCTATAAGCACGCGCCAGCTCACCCGCGGCCTGGCGCGGCAAATGACCTGCACGCGCGAGCGCGGACAATGCCGGCAGCGTAGCCGGAATCCGCAAACCCGGGTCTCGTCCGCCCCATATCAATTGCAGCGTCTGCACCAGAAATTCGATCTCACGGATTCCGCCGCGCCCGAGTTTCACATTCCGGCCGGCCATGCGCGCAAGCGGCTCTGCCCCCTGCCTTGCCGGGCCGGCCTGGGCGTCGATGCGGCGCTTCATGGCATGGATGTCGGCAATTGCGGTGAAGTCGAGATGCCGGCGCCACACGAAAGGACGAATCGCATCCAGAAACGCGCGGCCCAGGGCAAGATCACCGGCGATGGGGCGGGCCTTCAGCATGGCTGCGCGTTCCCAGGTTTGGCCCATGCTTTCGTAATAGGCAAGCGCGGCCGGCAGCGCTACAGCCAAGGGTGTTGCTCCGGGGTCTGGACGCAGGCGCAGGTCCACGCGAAAAACATAGCCGTCCGCCGTGCGATCTTGCAGCAGCCCTACCAGCGCTCGGGCAAGCCGGTTGAACAGGGTCGCAAGCACGTCAGGGGCGGACGTATGATGTTCCGGGTCGTACAGCAACACGAGATCGACATCGCTCGAGAAATTGAGCTCTCGTGCCCCGAGCTTGCCCATGCCCAATACTGCAAAGCCCGAGCCTTGCTGAGGGTTCTCCGGATTGGGCAGCGAGAGCACGCCGCGCGCTGCAGCCTCGTCCAGCAAATGCGCAACCGCAGCCCCGATTGCCGCTTGGGCGAAATCGGAGAGCGCAGCCGTGATGCGCCTCAGCGTCCAAAAGCCGCCGATATCGGCAACGGCGATGGCAAGCGCCGCGCGCTGCCGCGCCCGTCGCAAGCTTGTGGCCAGTTGCGCCCGCGGCGTTTGGGGTGGCAAAGCGGCGAGGGTCGCTGTCGTTTCTTGCAGCACCATCTCGGGGCCTTGCGCAAACAATCGGCAGACGGCATCGCTATGAGACAAGGCGAGTTCGGCCAAAAACGGGCTGTTGCCGCCGAGCGCGACCAGCATTGCCGCCGCATCGGCGTTTGCGACGAGTGCCGCTTCGTTCGCGCCGATGGCCGCGAATTGCCCAACAAAATGCTCGGCTGCTCTGGGGTCGGCAGCGAGCGGCCAACGGTTCCGCGGGCGAAAATGTTTTTCCATAACTGCCGAGGCTCATCATGAGACGGCTGGCCGGTCAAGTTGCGCGCATAAGTTTCTGGCTCTTGCATCATACCCTTGCGGTGGCGCTCGCTTTTATTTTCTTTGCGACCCTCGGCCTCGGCGTATTGGCTTGGCGCGTCGGTGAAGAGCCGTTGCAAATGGATTGGCTTGTTCGCCGGTTACAGATTGAAGATCGCCCGGTATTCGGCACGCTGCGGCTGTCAATCGGGAAAGTCAGCCTTGCCTGGAATGGCTGGCGATTGGGCCTCGGCCAGCCTCTGGTGATCCGCGTCGAGGACCTTCGTGCCGTCACACCGGAAAGCACGGAGATCGCCGTCGTCCCTCGGGCGGAAATCGAGCTGTCTCTTTTCGCACTCGTGCGGGGACGCATCGCTCCGCGCGCCATTATCTTGGAAGAACCCGCAATTACCCTTACCCGTCGGGAAGACGGCTCTTTCACCATGGGTCTTGCCAAAGAAGGGGCCGCCCAAACCGGCGCAAACACCGCGCAGGCCCTGCTTGGGGCCATGGCCGGCCCGAGAGGCATCAGTCCCGGTTCGGTTCCGGATGACCGTTGGTCGGCGCTTCGCGAGGTCCGCATCGCCGACGGCGATGCCGTGATCGACGACCATGCGCTCCATACCATTTGGACCGTCGCCAAGATCAAGGTCCGGTTACGGCATCATCGCAAAGGCGGGGCCGACGCTTTCGGCGAAGCCGAACTTGCGCTGAAGCCGGCCCCGCTGCGTGCGGAATTCATGCTGCACGTGCCGCCGGATACCCCACAGGCGAGGCTGCGGGTGCATCTCGATCCGTTCTCGCCCCCCGCGCTCGCGGCACTCAGCCCCAAATTCGCCTCCCTTGCCGCGCTGGATGCCCCGCTTTCCGCCAATGCGGAGATCAGCCTGAGAGGGCTCTCCGGTTGGGAAGAGATCACCGGCACCGCGGAAGCCGGCCAAGGCATGGTGCATGTCGCCGGGGGCATCGTTCCTCTTGTCGCGGCCAGGGTGACCTGGAATATCCAGGGCAAGCAGCTGCACATCCGAGAGTGGCGTGCCGTCCTCGCCGCAACAGATGGCAGTGCCGGGCCGCAACTCTCCGGCAGCGGAAGCCTGGCATTGGGGCAGGACCGGCTGAAGGCCACTCTGAATGTTGATCTTGACCAGGTGCGCTTTGCGGATCTCTCACGCTATTGGCCGGAAGGCGCTGCCAAAGGCGCGCGCAAGTGGGTGACGGAAAACATTACCGAAGGCGTTGCACGTGCGGGCCACGTCGCGCTGAAAATGGAAGGCGCGGCCGACGGTTCCGACCTGACGTTGACGAACGCCTCCGGCCGCCTCCAGGGTGATGATCTCAGCGTCTACTGGCTCCGCCCTTTGCCTCCGCTCCAGCACGTGCCGGCAGAGCTGACTTTGCTCTCTCCCGATGCTTTGGTGGTGAGCGTAACGGGCGGCGTGGAAGCGGGCGGGAAGGCCGGCGGTATCGCCCTCAAAAGCGGCAGCGTGCGTGTCGAGGGCATGATGACCAAAGACCAAGTGGCGACCCTTGACCTCGATTTAGCCGGGCCGATTGCGGATGCCATAGATGTGCTGCGCCATCCGCGCTTGCATTTGTTCGAGCATCGCTCCCTTCGCCTGAGCGAGCCCGCAGGAACGGTGCGCGCCAAAATTTCGGCGATGGTGCCTTTGGAAGAGCGGGTGACCATGGAGCGAATAGCGCTGCACGCAAACGGCGAAATCAAAGATGGACACCTAAGCGATATCTTCGCCGGCCAGTCACTGGATCAGGCCATGCTCAACTTTGATGTTGATCCAGCCGGCATGCGCATCGACGGCACCGCAAAGCTTGCCGAGATTCCCACGCGGCTTGCGGTGCGGATGGATTTTGCGCCGGGCCCGCCGACGCAGGTGTTGCAGGAGGCGTCACTTACCGCCACCGTAGAGACCTCGGCGCTCGCCCGTTTCGGGCTGAATCTGGACGCATACGCGGCGGGGGCGGCAAGCACGAAGGCGACATTGATCGAGCGGCGAAGCGGCGAGGGCAGCCTCTCCCTCACTGCCGATCTTACCCCGGTACGGCTTGCGTTCCCCGAGCTTGGTTGGGAAAAATCCGCCGGGCAATCCGCCCATCTTGCCATGCGCGCGCAGCTGGAGCACGAGCACCTGGCTGCAATCAATCCGTTCGAGCTCTCCGGAACGGGCCTTCGGATCGCCGGCTGGGCAAGCTTTGTGGAAAGCTCACCGCAGCAGGTGAATTTTACCGAAATCATGCTGGGGCAGAGCAAAGCCAAAGGCGAGCTGTTGTTCTTGCCGAGTCATCTGCTTCGAGCGAGCTTTTCTGGTCCCATCCTTGATCTTTCGCAGCGTTTATCGGCAAAAAAGCTTGGGATGGAAGAAGCGCGCCCTTCCGCCAGGCGTACCGGCCCCGCCGGCGCCCAACCGGCGCCGGAGCAAAAGAAGGCGTCCGAACAGAGGCGTTGGGAAGCGAACTTGGCGTTCCAACAAGTCGTTTTCGGCCCTTCGCGAGAGCTTACCAAGGCGAGGGCATTCGTCTCGGACAACGGAGCCGAGATCGACCGGGTGGAGATTTCTGCCGAACTCGGACATAATAAACAGTTCACGGCAGCCATTGCGCCGATCGCCCAGAGTACGTCTCGCAGCATAACGCTGCGCGCAACTGACGGCGGAGGGCTATTGCACGTTTTTGGTCTTCTCCACAACATCCAGAACGGCGAGCTTGTGCTGAACGGCACGATTGCTGGTGAGTTGCCGGGGCATCCTCTTTCTGCACGCATGCAGTTCGATTCATTCACCGTGCGCGATGCGCCGCTGGCCGCAAAGCTTCTTCAGGCGGCAACTCTTTACGGTCTCATTGATCTTTTGCGTGGTCCTGGGCTCCGTTTCGACCAGATGGTGGCGAATTTTCGTCTGCAGGAAGGGCTTCTTACGCTTGAAGATTCGCGTGCGCATAGCCCTGCTCTCGGGTTTACCGCAAAAGGCCTGATAAATTTGAACACCGAACGCGTGGATCTCAACGGTACCATCGTGCCCGCCTATGCGTTGAACCGCCTGCCGGGGGAAATTCCACTGATTGGCCGCCTGTTCAGCCCGGAAAAAGGCGGCGGGTTATTTGCCGTCAATTTCCGCGCATCGGGCCCGCTTGATGATCCGAGCGTATCGATCAACCCTCTTTCGGGGCTCACGCCGGGATTTTTGCGCGGCTTGTTCGATATCTTTGACAACAAAAGCGGCAGTTCCGGCAGCGGCAGCACCGCTCCGCCTTCTGTGAGCCCTTCTTATCCGCGCCCCCAGTCACGTTAACCATGCGCCCCTTGTTGCCGGGCATCTTGCGAGGCTTGCGTCCCCGAGGCAGGATGACGCCATGCAAACGGTGAAAGCAGTCCTGTTCGACGTTTTTGGCACGCTCGTCGATTGGCGTGGCAGTTTGATCGCCGATCTCACCCGATTTGGCCGAGAACGCGGCATTACCGCCGATTGGCCTGCATTTGCCGATGCTTGGCGTGCGGCCTATCGTCCCTCGATGCAGCGCGTGCGATCGGGCGAGCTGGCTTGGACCATTTTGGATCGGCTTCAGCGCATCAGCCTGGACCGTTTGATCGCGGAATTCGGCATCGGCGTGCTCAGTGAGCAAGACCGGCAGCACATCAACCGGCTCTGGCATCGTTTGCGGCCATGGCCCGATACCGTGGAAGGGCTTTTGCAGATCAAGCGCTCTTACATCATCGGTCCGCTTTCTAACGGTAATGTCGCGTTATTGGTGAATATGGCCAAAGCGGCCAACCTGCCGTGGGATGTGATATTCGGTTCCGATCTCTTTCGCCATTACAAGCCGGATCCCGAAGTCTATCTTGGTGCTTGTGCGCTGCTTGATCTGCCTCCTGGCGAAGTGATGCTGGTGGCCGCACACAACGACGATCTCGCCGCCGCGCGCCGCTTGGGCCTTCGCACCGGCTTTATTCCTCGCCCGCAAGAATACGGGCCAAACCAAAAGCGCGATCTGCAAGCGGAAGAGGCTTGGGACGTGATTGCACCCGATGTGATTGCATTGGCACAAGCGCTTGCGCAGCATCAGAAAGCGTAAAACGGGCTTGAGCAAGCTTGCCGGTTATCCCTGACGAAGCTGGAGATTTACTGATGAACGAATATGTCATTCCAAAACCAGAACAGGCTGCCGTTCCTGTTCGCGGCGGAGGGTTATTTCCGGTCCGCCGCATCTATTGCGTAGGCCGAAATTATGCCGAGCACGTTCGCGAAATGGGCGGGGACGTGGAGCGCGAATCCCCCTTTTTCTTTGCCAAACCCGCCGATGCCGTGGTTGTCCGTGGGGCCGATATGCCTTATCCGCCGATGACCAAAGAGCTTCACCATGAAATGGAATTGGTGGTCGCTATCGGTAAAGGCGGAGCCAATATTGCGGAAGGCGAAGCTCTTGTCCACGTTTACGGATACGCGGCGGGCATTGATATGACCAGGCGGGATTTGCAGGCGGAAGCAAAAAAGGCCGGGCGGCCCTGGGAGATGAGCAAAGGTTTCGATCATTCCGCCCCGATCGGCGAAATCGCTCCGGCAAGCCAAATCGGCCATCCTGCGCAAGGCAAAATCGTGCTCAGCGTAAATGGAAAGGTTCGGCAGAATTCGGACATCGCGAACATGATCTGGCCGGTTGCCGGCATTATCGCCGAGTTGTCGCGGTATGTTCGTATCGAACCCGGAGATCTGATCTTCACCGGTACACCGGAAGGCGTGGGGCCCATCTCCCGCGGAGACGTGTTGGAGGGAACCATATCAGGTGTCGGCACGGTGCGCGTGCGTGTGGTTTAACGTAAAAATCTTCTTTGAAGTTCAATGTCTCTTCGTATTGTAACCTGGAATATTAATTCGCTCAGGCTGCGGCAAGGTTTGCTTCCCTTGTTGATTCAGGCGCTTTCACCGGACATTCTTTGTTTGCAGGAAACCAAAGTTCCCGATCCAATATTCCCGAAGGAGCTTGGCCCCACGCTCGGCTTTCCGTACGTCGCGCATCGCGGAATGAAAGGCTATAACGGCGTTGCAATCTTTTCGCGCGCTCCGTTTACCCTATTAAATGAGCAGCCGGATTGGTGTGGCAAAGGCGATTGCCGGCATTTGGCGATCGCTTTGGAAAGTGTTGGAAAAGGGCTGGAGCTTCACAATTTTTATGTGCCGGCCGGCGGCGATGTGCCGGATCCGGAACTCAATCCGAAATTCGCTCACAAATTGGAATTCATTGCCGAGACAAGACAGCATTTTGCGGCGCGCAGCCCCATCAAGAACCTGGTGCTTGTGGGAGATTTGAACATTGCGCCGTCGGAAAACGACGTTTGGAGCCACCGGCAACTTTTGAACGTAGTCAGCCACACGCCGGTGGAAACGACCGCTCTTTCGGCTTGGCGGAATGTCGGCTTTGCGGATGCCGTGCGCTATTTCGTGCCGGAAAGCAAAAAACTCTTTACGTGGTGGTCGTATCGAAACCGTGATTGGCGCGCTTCCGATCGCGGCAGAAGGCTTGATCATATATGGGTTTCGAATGATCTCGTTCCTCTTCTCAATCAGCAAATCACGTTGAAGGACGCGCGCGACTGGCCGCAAGCCTCCGACCATGTGCCGGTTTGTGTCGAGCTGACGATCTAGGGTAAGCCCCTCTTCGGCTGCAATCATATGGCTTAATGCGTGGCGCGCGAGGTGGTTCGAGAGCAACCGCGCAAACCGAAAGTATTGCCATGATCGGCATGGGATCGTTCGGCATTACAGCAGCCATTCGATAGCAAGCGCGCCTGGGGCGAGTACACCCGTTGCCCATACGATTGCTGAGGCGATGTTGGCGATTTGAAAAGAGAGCTGCGGCATACCGCAGATGCCGGCAACCAACGGCATAGCGGAGCGCAATGGGCCAAAAAACCGGCCGAGAAATACGCCCACGACGCCCCATTTCTTGAAGAATGCATGGCCTCTTGGCAACCATTCGGGGTGCCGAGAAAGCGGCCAAACCTTGGCCAGCGCCTCCTTGTAATGAAAGCCGAGCCAGTAAGAAAACCCATCGCCGAGAACCGCGCCAAGAACAGCCGCAACCCAGTTTGGCCAGAAATCAATGCGTGCAGCACCGAGCACTCCCCCGGCGCCCAGCAGAATAGCCGTAGCCGGCAAAAGCAAGGAAACGAAAGCAAGCGATTCCCCGAAAGCGAGAACAAAAATCATCGGAGGAGCCCAAGCTTGATGCTCCTTGAGCAAAGCAAACAGCATCCCAGAAAAATTGCCGATGGAACCCTCCCTTTCCCGCTGCGGCGCTTACGCAACAAGCCTGGCTCTCCAAAAGCCCTTGAGCCATTCCAACGCCGCCAACACGCTCGCGACGATGACCGCAACGAGCGTAAGATCATCGCCATGGAGGGGGCCGAAGCGGAACAATTTTTGGCCAACCGGCCAGAGCAACACCAACGCCAGCAGCGCCAGTGTCACCGCTGAAACCCACCAAAGCGCGCGGTTGCCCTTGCCGAGCACATCTGCAAGAGAGGTGGTGAAGGAGCGGTTGATCACCACCAGTCCTAAATCAAGCAGCACGAGAGAGACGAAGGTGAGCGCACGCGCATCGCCCTCCGGCAGGCCGCGGCGGAGCGCAAGAAAATACAACAAACCTAGCGGAATAAGCGCCACGGCGCCCTGCAATAAGCTCCACACCACCAAAGGTGGCGAGAACAGCGGGCTGGTTGCCGCACGCGGCGGGCGGGCCATAATATCGGCCTCGGCAGGCTCGGCTTCAAACACCATTGAGCACACCGGATCGATGACCATCTCGAGAAAGGCGATGTGCACCGGGCCGAAAATCAAAGGCATCCCGGCCAGAAGCGGTAGCAAAGCAAGCCCTGCGATGGGGACATGGACCGCAATGATATAGGCTATTGCTTTGCGCAAATTGTCGTAAATGCGTCGGCCGAGCCGGATTGTTCTCACGATCGAACCGAAATCGTCGTCAAGCAGCACCAAAGAGGCCGCCTCGCGCGCCACATCCGTGCCGCGCCTGCCCATGGCGATGCCGATATCGGCGGCTTTCAGCGCAGGGGCATCGTTCACGCCATCACCAGTCATCGCAACCACATCGCCTTTTGCTTTCAGGGCCTGCACAATGCGGAGTTTCTGCGTCGGCACGATGCGTGCGAAAATGTTGACACGCCGCACGGCGGCTTCTAGCTCGGCATCGCTCATCTGCGCGATTGTAGGGCCGTCCAACACGGTATCGGCTTCAATCCCGGCCTGCCTTGCAATCGCCTTCGCAGTGATCGGGTAGTCGCCGGTCATCATCACAACGCGGATGCCCGCTGCCTGACATTCGCGGATTGCCGCCGGAACCGAAGGGCGCAGCGGATCGGCAAGCCCGATCAGGCCCAGCAGGGCAAAGATAAAACCGCGTGGCGTGTCGGGAAGCGGCTCGCTTACCGATGCTTCCGCAACCGCCAGCACACGCATGCCAGCCGCTGCCATGCGGTCGGCTTGTTGCATGAGTACCGCACGGCTTGCCGAATCGAGGCGGCAAAGTTCGGCAATGGCCTCCGGGGCACCCTTGGCAGCGACCCGCAGCGGCTCGCCGCTGGCGGACGGTCGCCATACGTAGGTCACCGCCATCAGTTCGGGGGCAAGACCGTAGAGACGTACGAGCGAGAAACCGGTCGTGTCGATACCCGCCCGGTGGGCAAGTTCGTGGCAAGCGCGATCCATCGGATCGTAAGCCTCTGGCGCGCTCGCCAGCGCTGCGGTGATCGCAAGGCGGCGGAAGGCCGGAGCGAGCGAGGCGTGCTCGGTCATCGCAAGTGTCTCTCCAGCCGCGTACAGAGAGACGACGGACATGCGGTTCTCGGTCAGCGTGCCGGTTTTATCGGTGCAGAGTACAGTAGCCTCGCCAAGAAGTTCAATGGCTGCTGCCCTCCGGGTCAACACACCTGCTTGCGACATCCGCCATGCCCCCATCACCATGAATACCGTCAGCACGAGCGGAAATTCCTCTGGCAACATCGACATGCCGAGTGTGATGCCTGCCAGCAGCGCTGCCAGCCATGATCCACGCAACAGCCCGTACAGCACGACCACCAACAGGCAACACAGCAGGCCGATCCCAGCGCCAATACGTACCAGCCCTGCGGTCTGACGGTACAGCCGCGGCGGTACCGTCTCGATTTCCCCAAGTGTTTGCCCGATCCGCCCAATTTCACTCAGGACCCCGGTCGCATGCACGACGGCCAAGCCCTGCCCTCGCACCACCAATGTGCCGGAAAACACATAGGGCAGATCATCGCCGCCGGGTTGCGCCTTTCCTTCAACTGGGCCTTTGGCAGCGCGTTTGCGCACCGGCACCGATTCTCCGGTGAGCAAGGATTCGTCGATCTGCAATGCTTGGGCTTCGATCAGTGTGGCATCTGCAGGTACGCGGTCGCCTTCGGCAAGCACGACAAGGTCACCGCGTACCACCTCGCGGCCGGCGATGCGTTTTCGCTCTCCATCGCGTATCACCAGGGCGCGGGGGCTGGTGAGATCCCGCAGCGTTTCCAGCACGCGCTCGCTTCGGGTCTCCTGCACCACGGCAATGGCCACGGAAAGAGAGGCAAACACCAGAAGAAGCAGAGCTTCGACGGTATCGCCAAGAAAGAGATAGATCAGTCCGGCCCCAAGCAGCAGCCCGAACATGGGTTCGCTCAGCACATCGCGCAGGATGCGCGGCAAACTCCGATGGCCGGCATGCGGCAGTTCGTTTGGTCCTTCCGCCGCAAGGCGCGCTGCCGCCTCTTGAGTGCTTAGACCCTGAAACATGGCTTGCATGAAGAGGCTCCCGTGCGGCCCGCGGATTCTTCATTATGACGACAGCAGAGAGGCCTTCAAGGAAACAAAAGCCGGCTTAATGAGGGCGATATCAGACCGGGATCGTAAGGGGTCTCGATTGGTGTCTGGTTCACTTCGCAACATTTGCGTCTCTTGTCGCTCAAAGACCTTGAGGGACGATCGATGGTCACCGAGCCAATGGGCTTTCCCTTTCCCGGCCGATACAGATCCGCCATGGCTAGCCGAGAGGCGGATATGGTGTAAAAATATTTCACATGACGTTTGGTCATCATCGTGATCGAGACGAGCGTTATCCGCGGGAATCCTACCATCACGGCAACCTGCGTGAGGCGCTGATCGAAGCGGCGCTGCGGCTTGTTGCCGAACGTGGGCCGGCCGGCTTTGCCTTCGTGGAGCTTGCGCGTGCGGCAGGGGTCAGCCCCGGTGCGCCGTATCGGCATTTTCGCGACCGCAACGCCTTGCTGGCCGAGGTGGCGCGACGCGGCTTCCTCCGCTTTGCTGCCGAGTTGGAGCGGGCCTGGAACGAAGGTCGTCCGGATCCGATGACGGCCATCGAGAATTGTGGCAAGGCATATCTTGCCTTCGCCCGGCGCGATCCCGCCTCGTATGCGGTGATGTTCGAAGCCGGCCCCGGCCTGGAAGAAGAGTCGGGGTTGCGTCAAGCGGTAGATCTCGCCTTTGGTGTGCTGCGTCGCGCGGCCGAGGGTGCGTGCGCGACCGCCCGCAATCGCCGTCCGCCGGCATTGATGGTGGCCCTCCATCTTTGGGCGATGGCGCATGGCATTGCCTCACTTTTTGTTAGCCGTCCGCACAGATTGCCGATGACCCCCGAAGAGCTGCTGGAAGCCGGGCTGCTGATCTATTTTCAATCTCTTGGCCTCGGGGTTGCGCCCGATCGGGGGCCTGACGGATGAACTTGACAAGCCTCCGGTATCGCCGCAGGATGTAAAAGGTTTTTACATTCTTGGCCGTCACGCAAGGTTTGGAGGGCCCTATGATACTCATCGAGAAAATGGACGAGTACGGCAGAGCAGCGTGGATCGCGGCATTAATTCTTGCCTTCTGGGCTTTTTGGCCGCTGGGCCTTGCGTTACTCGCGTTTCTGCTCCTTTCCGGACGGTTGAGCGCGTGTTCTCCGCATGGCGCGGTGCGTTGGCATCATGCCGGGCGCTGGTACAATTCCCATTCCTCCGGGCGCATGGGTGGGGGCTGGTGTGGCGGGCGCGCCCGCTGGGGCCGTGCACCTGCCAGCGGCAATACCGCTTTTGATGAATATCGTGCCGAGACGCTGCGGCGGCTGGAAGAGGAACAGCAGGAATTTCAGGCTTTTCTAGAACGGCTGCGTCGGGCGCGCGACAAGGCGGAGTTCGATCAGTTCATGGCCGAGCGGCGTAACCGCCCGCAGCAACCCGAACCGCCACCGAGCGAGGGGTGACAGCGAGCGTCGGCACATCAGCGGCTTTTCTGCCGGTGCCGCTTCACACAAAAGAGGCCGTCGTGCGCGAAATGCGCAGGTCGTTCCTTGCTGCGAGAGGGGACACGGCGGATTGGGAACATCCAACCACGGACGGCCTTGCCGATTGATCGAGATCAAAGCCGTCAGGCCATAACCGCGATAGGAAAAATGTCCAAGAGAAAGGCAGGCGGTCTGCCATAGGCGGGCGCAGTGCCGGCAATAGCAAGGAGATCAGGCTATGAAGTCGTTCCTTTTGGCCTCGGTGGCGACGGCAACTCTTATCGTGGCTTCCGCGGCCTTCGCGGGCGAGGCTATCAATCCCTGTGCGCAGCGCGCCGAACAGAATTCGAACACAGCGGCCCTACGGACAGAGCAGAATTCGAACACAGCGGCTCTGCGGACCGAACAGAATTCCACCGTGGCGCAGCAGGAACAGAAAGACCTCAGTAAGGGCTGGTAAGAGGCGAAACCCGAGCAGGCAACAACGGTTACTCCCTGCCCGAAGTGATCCTGCGGGTTCACCCCGCTGGAAAGCTCGATAAAGCGCGGCGCGAGCGCCAAGCAGAAGCGCTCGTGTCGCACCTCGCCGTGCTTCCGGCATCCCTCAATCCCCCATTTTCCTTTCCGGAAAATGCGCCGCGATTGGGCTTTTCCCCCGACAAAAGATAACTTATTCTCTTTTTATTGGTTTACGGTTGGGCGCTGTGATAAAGTTCCGCTCAACAAAGGGGGGAAGGCATGACGGGTCCAGCGGATATGTCGTCGGCGTCGGGGCCGAGCCAGGCCGAGGATGATCGGGCGCTTGCCGCAATTTTCAGCGCCTATACCGTTTCCGCGACTTTTTGGCTAGTGGTGGCCACCGCGGTGGGGTTGCTGGTTGCCGTCAAGTTCATCTTTCCGGATTTTGCTACAAACCCCTTGGCCTCTTTCGGCCGATTGCGGCCCATTCACACAAACGGCACGTTTTTCGCCTGGGCGAGCCCCGCGTTGGTCGGCCTTGCCCTCTATATTGCCGCGCGCAGCTCGGGCACGCGGCTTTACTCGCCGCGGCTCGCCTGGATTGCGCTTATTCTTCTCAACCTCGCCGCCCTTTGCGGCACCATCACGCTTGATCTGGGCTACAATGCCGGCGATCAGGAATACCGCGAGTGGCTTTGGTGGATCCGCGTTATTTTCGGGGCCGGAATTGCGCTCACCACTTGGAACCTCATCGCGACCGTGGCCACGCGGGAAGATGAAGACCTCTACCTTTCCAATTGGTATACCATCAGCGCGACAATTCAGGCGATCATTATCACACTGGTAGCTCTGTTGCCCTGGTATCAGATCGGCCTCGGCCAAGTCGCCGTGCAGGGCTATTTCATGCATAACGCGGTGGGGATGTGGTTCACGCCGATCACTCTTGGCATTTTCTACTATGCTCTGCCGAAGCTTCTGAACCGGCCGATTTACTCCTATTCGCTCGGCATCCTCGCGTTCTGGACCAACCTGATTTTTTACCCGATTATCGGTTCGCACCACTTTCTGTTCAGCCCGCTGCCTTGGTGGCTGCAGACCACGGCCATTGTGTTCAGTATCGCCATGGTGGTGCCCGTGGCGGGCGGCTCGGCCAACTTTTTGCTCACCATGCAGGGTCGGGGCGATTGGATGTACCGCTCTCCGGCTATGTTCTTTCTCGTCGGAGTGCTCGGGTACTTCTTCGGCTCGGTGCAAGGCAGCGTGGAGGCGCTGCGCTCGATGCAGCAAATCTGGCATCTCACGAACTACACCGTCTCCCACTCCCATCTCACCATGTACGGGTTTGTCACCTTCACCATTTGGGGCGGCATTTATGCCTTACTGCCGCGCGCGACCGGGCGAGAGCCCTATAACCTTCTCGTCGGCGTCCATTTCTGGCTGTCCACCGTAGGCATGATGATCTACGTGGTGGCGTTGGGCATTGGCGGCACCGAGCAGGGGCTGGATTGGATTCGCGGTGCACCGTTCATTGAATCGGTTGTGGATCAAACGCCGTATTGGCTGTGGCGGGCGGTCGGCGGCGGGCTGATGTTCCTGGGCCACCTGGTTTTCGCCTTTAATGTCTGGAGCATGATTTGGGGGCCGGTGCGGGCGGCTGAACCGATTCCCAGAGCGGCGGGCGTTCCGGCATGAATGCGGCAAACGCGAAACTGCTTTCCATCGTCGGCGGGGCGGGCGCGGTATATCTGGGCCTCGCGGTGCTGATGGGCGTTCTGCCCGGGGCGTGGCTTTCGCGCACGCCGCCCGGCCCCGGGGTCAAACCGCTTACGGCGGAAGAGGATCTTGGACGCGAGGTGTATGTCAGCGAGGGCTGCTCCTACTGCCACACGCAGCAGGTTCGCCCGCTGTCCACCGATGCCCCATTCGGAAGGCCCTCGGCGCCCGGCGATTTTGCCTATCAAACCCCAGAACTTCTCGGCTCGGAACGCAACGGGCCGGATCTCGCCAATATCGGCGCGCGCCAGCCAAGCACGGTGTGGCAGTATATGCACCTCTATCAGCCGCGCTCGGTGGTGCCGCAATCCATTATGCCGGCTTTTCCTTGGCTGTTTCGCGTGGTCGATCGTTTGCCTCCGGGCGAGACAGCGGTGCCCATCCCCAAAGCCTATGCGCCGGAGCACGGCTTCGTGATCCCGACCCAACGCGGCAAGGCCCTGGTTGCTTATTTGCTGTCCCTGAAGCAGCCGCCATTGCCCGAACAGGAGAAGGCCCTTGCGCTGACCGCTCCTGCCGCACCCGCGGCCTCGGCCGCGGCCAACGCCCCCGCTCCGGCCGGGGCCAACGCTGCTGCCGGAGCCAAGCTTTTCGCCGATCGCTGCGCGGTTTGCCACGGCGCAACCGGGGAGGGCGTCCCCGGCGCATTTCCCTCGCTGAAAGGGGATCCGGTTGTCAATGCGGCCAACGCCAAAGAGCAAATCCGTACCGTGCTTTTTGGTCTACAAGGCAAGAAGATCGGCGATACCTCCTATTCCGCGGCAATGCCGCCCTTTGCCGATCAGCTTTCCGATGACGATATCATGCAAATCATCAATCACGAGCGCAGCTCTTGGGGCAATCATGCTCCGCTGATCACGGCGAAGGACGTTGCTGCCGAGCGGAGCAGCAAGCCGTAGCGGAGGGCGCACATGGCACAGGGTTTCGGCACGACGCTATTGGGGATCATGCAGAGTATCTGCGGAGGCCATACCGCGCAGCCCGCGGAGAGCGTAAGTCTCGCAGATATCGGCATCGGCAGTCTTGTCATGGTCTTACTGGCATCGGTTGCCGCCATCGGCACCACCGTTGCTGCTCTCTACATGATCGTCCGCCCGGGCGAGCGGGCCCTTGATCACCCCAAGCGCCGCATTCTGGCGCCGGACCGTTAGGGGGCGAGCATGGTGGAACCACGCATCCGCATTTACCTCGACGATCAGACCGTACCCATTGCCGAACATGCTCCGCCGGCAACGGTTTCCATTGATACGCGAAAGCTTCCCGATGGCGAGCATCGCCTGCGGATCGAGGCGCAGGATAGCACCGGCGCGGTTGGCTGGCACACCGTGCCGTTCACGGTTCGCAACGGTCCCGGGATTACCGTTTCCGGGATTCGAGAAGGCGCCGTCGTGCATGGTGCGATCAATGTGCATGTGAACGCATTCGGAGCGGAAGAGCCGTTTGAGCCGCAACGGGCGGAATCGCGCACGCCGACACCGGTTTGGATGTGGGTGCTGCTCTTGGTGATCGTGGCCTGGGCGGCGTGGTATGTCGTGATGCAATGGACGCCGCCCCCCGAGTTCGCCAATACCCCAACCTACGCAACGCCGCTCTCGCATCCGTTCGGCTAGCGCCCCTCGCATATGAGGCGTCTCCGGGCGCGCACCACCCCTCATCCTTGCCAATTGCCGGCGGGTTTGCTGAATTCTCGGGCAGCACTTTCGGCGGAAAGAGTCTTTTTCCATGAAGCGACGCAAGGCCACCGATCTTCGGCGTGATGGTTATTTGGTAGCCGAGGCTTTCCGTCATTGAGACGGTTTCGAAATGTCAGGACATGATAAAATGCAAGCGAATACCACCAAACTCCGGCGGGGGCGGCATTTTTTCGCAGGCCCAGGCCCGACGAATATCCCCGATAGCGTCTTGCACGCGGTGGCGCATTATACGGTGGATTTCAACGCGCCCGACTTTATGGAGATCTATCAGGCCTCTGTTGCAGGCCTAAAGCGCGTGCTGCGTACCGAACACGAGCTCTTTCTCTACGCCGCCTCCGGCCACGGCGCGTGGGAAGCAACCTTGCAAAATCTGCTTTCGCCCGGCGATCGGATTCTTATGCTCGAAAGCGGCTACTTCTCGCTCGGCTGGGCGGCGATGGCGAAAAAATTCGGCCTGGTTGTGGAAACGGTTCCTGCGGATTGGCGTTACGGAGTGCACATCAACGCGGTAGAGGCCGCTTTGCGCGCCGATACGCGCCGGGGCATCCGCGCGGTTTGCGTGGTGCATAACGAAACCTCCACCGGTGTTGTTCTGCCTTTGCCCGAAATTCGCGCAGCGATGGATGCGGCAGGCCATCCGGCGCTGTTACTGGTGGATACCATTTCCTCGCTTGCTTCCATGGACTTCCGCATGGACGAATGGGGTGTGGATGCGACCGTCGGCGGAAGCCAAAAGGGATTGATGCTGCCCACGGGAATAAGCTTCACCGCGGTCTCGCCGAAAGCGATGGCTGCGCACGCCAAAGCAACTCTGCCGCGGCATTATTTTGATTGGTCCGTCATGGCCCGTCGCCCGCATCACGGCTTTGTCGGCACGGTGCCGATTGCGATGTTTTATGGGCTTCAGGAATCACTTCGCTTGTTGGAAGAGGAGGGGTTGGAAGCTGTCTTCGCGCGCCATGCGCGGCTTGCTGAAGCGGTGCGCCGCGCGGTGAGTGCATGGGGTGGCAATGCCGGGCCGGAAATCTATTGTCTGGCGCCGGAACGTCGTTCGAATTCCGTCACCGCCGTCTGGCTGCCCGAAGGCTTTGATGCCAATGCTGTGCGCCGGATCGCCTTTGAGCGGTTTAACGTTGCGCTCGGCGGTGGGCTCGAACGTCTTGACGGGCGGGTTTTCCGCATCGGTCATTTGGGAGATTTGAACGAGCCGATGGTGCTGGGCACGCTGGGCGCAGTGGAAATGAGCTTGAGGCTTGCCAACGTGCCGATTGCCGAGCGCGGATTGAACGCCGCGTTAGATTTTCTTACCGAGTCGGCACGCTGAGCGTTTCGGCCGCAACCAAGCCCGGCATCCGCGCCGGCCGGAACGCCAGCACCAGTGCAATGGTGAGCAATGAGGCGGAAGCCAAATAATAGGCGGGGACAAAGCGGCTGCCGGTGGCTGCCATAAGGCCGGTCACGGTAAAGGGTGCAAGCCCGCCGAATACCGCAACCGAAATGTTATAGGCGATGGCCATGCCGGTGGAGCGCGCCTCTGTGGGAAAGGTGACCGCCATCAATCCGGGGATGGGTGCGCTGATCCCCATGCGCAACAGCCCGGCAATGAGCTGCACCTCAAGCAGGTGCCCGGCGCTCGGCGCGCCAATGATAAACGCAAACAAAGGATATGAAAGCAATCCCATGACGACCACGCTCGGCAAAAACACCCGATAAGCCCCGACGCGGTCCGCAAGCGCGCCGATCAGCGGGTTTACCACCGTGCCGATCAGCCCGATCAGCGCGACATTGCGCATGGAGACGGAAAGCGGCAGCTGCAATGTCCGCAGCACGTAAACCGGCAGATACGTATCCCAGAGATACACTCCTGCGGTTCCGGCAATCACGAGGCCGATCGCGAAAACAATCGCGGAGAGATGCCCGCGCGCCAGGGCGGCAAGCGGCGAGCGTTGACGCGGGCGATGTTCTTCTAACCATACGAATTCCGGAGATTCCGCAACCCGCCGACGAATATAAAAGCCGATCGGGCCGATCAACGCGCCAGCGAGGAACGGCAACCGCCAGCCCCAGTTCACCAAAGCGTTATGATCAAGAAAAGTGCTGAGCGCGTATACGAAGCCGGCCGCAAGCATCAGTGCAAGCGATTGCGAGCACATCTGAAACGCGCCGTAGTACATCTTCTTGTTGATCGGCGCATATTCAATCAACATCGCCGTGGCGCTGGCAAATTCCCCGCCCACCGAAAGCCCCTGCAGAAGACGCGCAATCACCACGATGATCGGCGCCGCAACGCCGATCGTGGCATAGCCTGGGGTGAGGCCGAGCACGAGGGTGCCCCCGGCCATCAGCAAAATCAGCAGGCTCAATGCCCGGCGCCGCCCGAAACGATCCGCATAGATGCCGAGTAAGATTCCGCCCAGAGGGCGCACCAGAAAGCCGATGCCAAACGTGGCATAAGTGAGCAACAGCGAAAGCACAGTGCTTTCCGCAGGGAAAAACACGCCACTGATAATGGCGGCAAAAAACCCGTAAATCAGGAAATCGAACCATTCGAGCCCATTGCCGATCGTGGAAGCAAAAATAGCGCGACGAATATCGGCGGGACTCAGGCGATGAGGAAAATCTTCACTTGCCATAGCGTGCTTCCTTGCCCACATCAGGCAGGTTTTGTTCCATGATCTCAGTTTGCCTTTCCGAGCAAGAGGCGTAAAGCAAGGATTTTCAATAAGGCTGCGGGCCAGGCAGGATGGGCGCAACTTGGACATTGATTGATCTCGCCGGCAGCGTTGCGTTGCTGCTCTGGGGCGTGCACATGGTACAAACCGGCCTGCAGCGCGCTTACGGTCCGGCTCTGAGGCGGCTGCTCGCGCGGTGGGGGCAAAGCCGCCTTCCGGCTTTTGCCGCGGGGCTTGCCGTCACCGCTGTATTGCAGAGCAGCACCGCAACCGGCCTGATGGTAATGGCCTTCGCCGCCGACGGCTTGCTGGAAGCCCCGGCTGCGCTTGCCACAATGTTGGGTGCCAATGTCGGCACCACACTGATCGTGCAGGTGTTCTCCTTTGATGTTGCTCGCGTGGCCTGGCTTTTTGTTTTGTTAGGCGTGGTGATGTTCCGCCGCGCACGCGCCACGCGCACGCGAGATCTCGGGCGCGTGGCCATCGGGCTCGGGCTGATGTTGATCGCGCTGGAGCGAGTGCTTGGCATGATCACGCCGTTTGAAGACCAGCCGGATCTGCGTGCTCTCCTCGGAGGGCTTGTGACCGATCCGGGCATGGGCGTGCTGGCGGCGGCCGTGCTCACCTGGGCTGCGCATTCTTCCGTTGCCATCGTGCTTTTGATTATGTCGCTTGCGGCAACGAATGTGGTGCCGCCTGATGCCGCCTTCGCCATGGTGCTCGGGGCGAATCTCGGCACTTCCATCAACCCGATTCTCGAAGGCGCGGGCGAAAGCGCGCCCGCCCGGCGCGTCGCTTACGGCAACATGGCAGGCCGTGTTCTCGGTTGTCTGGCCGTCTTGGCTCTGCTCGATCCGCTCGGGCGCTGGATCATGGAATTAGAACCCAATCCGGCGCGCGCAGTGGCCGATTTTCACACCGGATTCAATCTCGTGCTTGCCGTGTTGTTTTTGCCGCTTTTGCAGCCGTGGGCTTCCTTGCTTTCGCGTTGGCTGCCCGCCGGGCCGCAAAAGCCCGACCCCGCCGAGCCCATCTATCTTCAGCAGGCCGGCCGTGCCCCCCCGGCGGTTGCGCTCGCCGCTGCTGCGCGCGAGGCCTTGCGGATGGCAGACACGCTGGAAGAGATGCTGGCCGGCACCCGCACTGCTCTGCTTTCCGATGACCGCAAAGCCATTCAGGCCACCCGAAAGAAGGACGACATTCTGGATCGCCTGAACGCTGCCATCAAAGCCTATTTGCTCGCGCTGGATGATGAGGCGCTGACTCCGGAGGACCATCGGCGGCTTGCGCAGATTCTGACATTCACCACCAATCTTGAGCAGGCAGGCGATGTCATCGAGGAAAATCTCATGTCGCACGCGGCCAAGCGGTTGAAGGGCGGGTTCACTTTTTCCGAGGAAGGCAAGGCCGAAATTCTGCGCGTGATCGATCGGGTGCAGGCGAATATCCGCGCCGCCACCGGCGTGTTCATGACCGAAGATCTCCGTGCGGCGCGAGCGCTCGCGGCAGAAAAGGCGGTCTTCCGGGAGATGATCGGGGCGGCAACCGCGGCCCACCTCGCGCGTCTGCGCGAAGGGCGGCTGGATACCGCCGGCACAAGCGCGCTGCATCTCGATATTTTGAGCGATCTGAAGCGCGTGAACGACCATCTCGTGGGCGGGGCCGCGTATCCGCTGCTGGAGAAAGCAGGCGAACTGCTGCCGACGCGCGTGCGTGCGGAAGAGGCCGAATCCGGCGCAAATGCCACATGATATAGGGGAAAATTTTTAGAACAATTCTATATATAGTAGATTTAGCTTGACGTCGGCACAACTCGGCGCGATCTTCTTGATCGAATTTGGCTGCCGTTGAAAGCCTTATTCAGCAAGAAGGAAGGGTCGGAAGCAATGAGCCTGGCACTGCAAAGGGAGTCCGCGGTTCTCGACACGGTGCAAATGCCGGGTCGCTACCCCGTGCGCGTGGACCGCTCACGCGATACACTGCTGACCGATTTCGGCCGCGCTACACTAGATGACCGCTACCTCCTTCCAGGCGAATCCTACCAAGACCTATTTGCTCGCGTGGCCTCCTATTACGGCGACAATCCTGGCCATGCACAACGCCTTTATGACTATATGAGCCGGCTTTGGTTTATGCCGGCCACGCCGATTCTCTCCAATGGGGGCACCAATCGCGGCTTGCCAATTTCCTGCTTCCTCAATGAGGCCGCCGATAGCCTAGAAGGTATTGTCGCGCTTTGGAACGAAAATGTCTGGTTGGCTTCGAAGGGCGGCGGCATCGGCAGTTATTGGGGCAATTTGCGCTCAATCGGCGAGAAGGTCGGGCAGAACGGCAAAACCTCCGGCGTAATTCCATTCATCCGAGTTATGGATAGCCTTACCCTGGCAATTTCCCAAGGCTCGCTCCGGCGCGGCTCGGCTGCGGTATATTTGCCGCTAAGCCACCCGGAGATCGAGGAATTTATCGAAATGCGCCGCCCGACCGGGGGCGACCCCAACCGCAAGGCACTCAATCTCCACCACGGCGTTCTCGCGCCAGATGCCTTCATGCGAGCAGTGCTGGCCGATGAACCATGGTCACTGATTTCGCCCAAAGATGGTTCGGTGGTACGCACCGTGCCAGCGCGCAGCCTTTGGATCCGTATTCTCACCGCGCGTATCGAGACCGGTGAGCCGTATCTTGTGTTTTCCGATCACGTCAATCGCGCACGGCCCGAGCATCAAAAACTCGCCGGGTTGGAAGTGAAAACATCGAATCTCTGCAGCGAGATCACCTTGCCGACGGGGCTTGATCAGCACGGGCGGGAGCGGACGGCAGTTTGTTGTCTTGCTTCGGTGAATTTAGAATATTGGAACGAGTGGCACGCGAATCCGCTCTTTATTGAAGACGCGCTTAGGTTTTTAGACAATGTGTTGCAGGATTTTATAGACCGTGCTCCGCCTACCATGGAGCGAGCCAAGTATTCCGCCATACGCGAGCGTTCGGTCGGGCTTGGGGTAATGGGGTTCCATTCGTTTTTGCAATCTCTTAATGTGCCATTTGAAAGCGTCGTTGCAAAGGTCTGGAATAGACGCATTTTTAGACATTTGCGTGAGCAGGCAGATGCAGCATCACGCAAGCTTGCCTTTGAACGCGGCCCGTGCCCAGATGCAGGGGAATGGGGCATTATGGAGCGCTTTTCCAATAAGTTAGCGATCGCTCCTACCGCATCCATTTCCATTATTGCTGGTAATGCCAGCCCGGGGATTGAGCCAATTGCCGCTAATGTTTTTCTACAAAAAACGCTTTCCGGCAGTTTCACCGTACGTAATCGCTATTTGCAAAAGTTACTGGCCGAACGCGGTCATGACGATGAAAAAACCTGGTCTTCCATTACTTTGCGTGCCGGTAGCGTTCAGCATTTGGACTTCCTGACCGATCAGGAAAAGGCTGTATTCAAAACCGCTTTTGAGCTCGATCAGCGCTGGATTATCGAGCATGCGGCAGACCGCACGCCTTATATCTGCCAAAGCCAGTCGGTAAATATCTTTTTGCCGGCAAATGTCCATAAGCGGGATTTGCATCAAATCCACCTCATGGCGTGGAAGCGGGGGCTAAAATCGCTCTATTATTGCCGTTCCATGTCCTTGCAGCGGGCCGATACGGTCAGCGAAAAGCTAGAAACACCTGCCGTAGATAAATCGGCCGCAAAGGCATTGGATTATGAAGAATGCCTCGCCTGCCAATAAAATAAGGAGGCATTTTCTATGGACGGAAATATCTACGGAGCACCAAAAGCGTCTTCAGGCTTGCTGACCGAAAACCCGGTCTATAAGCCGTTTCGCTATCCATGGGCCTATGAGGCATGGCTGACGCAGGAACGCATCCATTGGCTGCCCGAAGAAGTACCCTTGGCCGATGACGTCAAAGACTGGCACCGTAAACTTACCGAGCCGGAGCGTCATCTCCTTACCCAGATTTTCCGCTTTTTTACGCAGGCGGACGTAGAGGTAAATAATTGCTATATGAAGCATTACAGCCGGGTATTCAAACCCACCGAAGTGCTGATGATGCTCTCCGCCTTTTCCAATACCGAGACCATCCACATCGCCGCCTACTCGCATCTGCTCGATACGATAGGCATGCCTGAGGTGGAGTACCAAGCCTTCCTCAAATACAAGGAGATGAAGGATAAATACGATTATATGCAAAGCTTCTCGGTAGATTCAAAATATGAAATTGCCAAGACACTAGCTGCCTTTGGAGCCTTCACCGAGGGGCTGCAACTTTTTGCCTCGTTTGCCGTTTTGCTAAATTTTCCGCGTTTTAACAAAATGAAGGGGATGGGGCAAATTATCTCTTGGTCGGTGCGGGATGAAACTTTGCACTGCTTATCTATTATCCGCCTATTCCGGACCTTTGTACAGGAAAACCCGGAAATTTGGACAGAAGGGTTACGCCAAGAGCTGTATAAAATATGTGCTACCATAGTGGGACATGAAGACGCCTTTATCGATTTGGCTTTCGAGCATGGTGCCGTAGAGGGGCTTTCGGCCGAAGAGGTAAAAAGTTATATCCGTTACATTGCAGACCGAAGGCTCGTCCAGCTTGGTCTCAATCCGCTCTATCAGGTAGAGGCAAATCCTCTGCCTTGGCTGGATGATATGCTGAATGCGGTGGAACATGCCAATTTCTTTGAAAACCGTGCTACTGAATACAGCAAGGCAGCTACCACAGGTACATGGGAAGAAGCCTTTGCTGAGATGGATCCGGCTAGCCCCGCTCCGGCGCATTAGGCTGGCGAAGGGAAATTTTCTCCTCTTCACTTTGTTGTGAAGTTTTGGCATACCATAGTACCTGACCAGTCGGTCTCAGGTTGAATTTCTTTGCGTCGATCTTTTCGTTTGCCTATTTTTTGCCCATGCATCGGTCGCTTCGCATTGTCCTTGCCGGCTTCTTGGTGCTTGTTCTCGGAACGTGGGGGCTTGTGTGGCTCGCGCGCCCCGGAGAAAGCCCGCTTGCCGGCCAATGGCTGGGCCGTGTGGGCGCCGCCCTCGGGCTCGGCAGGCCGGGTCTTCCGCCCAGCGGCGGGGCGATTCCGGCCGGTGTCACCCTCGGCGGGCCGTTCCATCTGATTGACACACGCGGCGCCCCGTTTACCGAGGCCAACCTCCGCGGGCGATGGACTCTGCTCTATTTCGGCTACACGTTTTGCCCCGATCTTTGCCCGACGGAGTTGCAGATCATTGCCACCGCCTTGGGCAAGCTCGGGCCGGAGGCGCAAAACATTACCCCGGTTTTCATCACCGTGGATCCCGAGCGTGATACCCCGGAAGTGCTGGCCAGCTATGTGAAATTGTTTGATCCGCGTCTGATCGGCCTGACCGGCACACCTGCCGAAATTGCCGAAGTGGCGAAAGCGTATCGGGTTTATTACGCCAAGGTTCCGGGAAAAGATCCGAAGCATTATTTAATGGACCATTCGTCGTTAATATATCTTTTAGACAAAACCGGTAATCTGGCCGCGCTCTTCGGCCCCGGGACAAATGCCGATGAGCTTGCCAGGGGGATACGCAAACGATTGGCCGAGCAGCAATGATGCTGAAAATTCATAGTGGAGCAGAAGAGTGTGGGTATAGTATGGGCAAATGGGGGATCACTTCAGAAGGGGACGAGATGACGAATGAGCCAAAACAAGATGATTGCCGAGGTTGATGAAGAAGGCGCCGGGCGTGTCATTCCTTTCAACAAGCCGTTGACACGGTACACACGCCGCCTCTCGGACAAAATCCTTATCGCCTTTCACCAGGCTTGCGATCAAAGAGACCTGGAAGTCGCGGCGGATCTGCTGAAAATCCTGGAAACCATCCTCATGCGCCGTCCCGCCGGAGGAGAAAAAGACCGCCGCCGTTCCATCGAAGGGCTGGTCGCTGCCTATGAACGGCTTTGGTACTTGCGCCATCCTGACGCCGGCCAAGGTTGAAGAATTTCCCGGCCCGCGTGAATCGACCGCGGCAAACGCATGGCTTCCCCTTCGGATCCCCACAAAGCGGGTTCTGCGAAAGGCGTTGACTTTCGTGGCATCCCATAATTTCTCGGCGTTTGTGCAACCCTGATCCGTCTCCGACGGCTGAGGGAAAATCCCCCACACGTGGAAACGTTACACCCGCTTCGAGCAGATCAGAAAACGCTCGCGGCTTTTGCCGTCCGCTCCCGCAATCCGTCAGCCGGCAAAACGCGGCTCCGGCAGCCCTTTCACGCCAAGGTCGTAGATGGCAAAGAGCGCGCCGCGTAAAACGCCGTCGCCCGGAAAACGCGGCAATGGCGGTTTGGCCATGGAGGTCACGAAAAGAATATCCAGGTTGGAACCCCCAAACATCACGCTGGTCACCTTCTTCACCGGCATATCAATCACACGGTCGATGCCGCCATCCGGCCGATAACGCACGATTTTCCCCCCGTAAACATGCGCGCTCCAAAGGCAGCCTTCCGCGTCCACGGTGGCGCCGTCAAAACCTCCGCCGGGGGTGGTCATTTTGCAGAATGTGCGTTTGTTGGAAATCGTTCCCGTTTCCAGATCGTAATCATACGCCCAAATTTCACCCGACCATGTATCGCTGAAATAGAAGGTGCGGCCATCCGGGCTCCAGCACGGTCCGTTGCTGACGATAATGTTGCTTTCCAGTTTGGTGACCCGAAGATCAGGATCTAGCCGATAAAGGGCCGCATTCGGCCCTTCCTCTTTGGTATCCATCGAACCGGCGAGAAAGCGGCCGCGCGGATCCACTTTTCCGTCATTGAGGCGATTGTTCGGCTTATCGGGCTCGGGGTCGGAAATCAGGCTCACCTCGCCCGTGCGAAAATCCAGAAAATGGAAGCCGCGCGCCAGCGAGACAACCGCGCCCCCACCTTTGCGCAAACACATGGAGCCGATTTTCATCGGCACATCCCAGGCGCGAACCTCCCGCCCATCCTCCGTGCAGCGGAAGACGCGGCCATCGAAACTATCAACCCAATACAGGCGTTCCTCTTCGGCATCCCAAAGCGGGCCTTCGCCGAGGGTCGGCTTAACATCCACAAGCACTTCGATGCGCATCTTGTCTTCCCCCTCTTGATAAGCTTGGCATGAAACGTTCCGGCCGGGCGTGCGGAATTCTCGCCATTATCCTTCGCGTCCTTCACGCAGCGCCAAAACGGCGGACAGCACAACAAGACCAAAAATAATATCGCGCACGGCGTGCGGCAGCGTTGTGCCGGCAAGCAATGTCGAGAGCGCCGAAAGCAGGAGCACTCCACCCAGCATGCCGAAGTAATGCCCCCGGCCGCCGGTAATCAGCGTTCCGCCCACCACAACGACAGCGATGGAAGGAAGCAAATAGTCATCACCCATGCCAAGGCTTGCCTGTCCGGAAAAACCTGAAAGCAGAATTCCCACCAGCGCACTGCAAAATCCCGAAAGCGCATACACGCCGATGAGGTTCCGTCCCACTCCCACGGCGCTCAATCGGGCCACCACCGGGCTGTTTCCCACCGCAAAAACGTGCCGCCCGAACACCGTGCGATGCAAGGCCAACCATGCGCCGATCACAAACACCATCAGAAACCACACCACCGGCGTGAGCCCAAGCCAGTGCCCCGTCATGAACCAGCGCTGATAAGAGGAGGAAAAACCATCCGGCGTGCCGTTGCTGTAGATCAGCGCCGCGCCTTGCAGGATCCCGTTCATCGCAAGCGTCATCACAATGGGCGGCAGGCCCAGTAGAACAATTCCCGCACCGTTGATCGCGCCAAGAATCGTGCCTAACGCAAGCCCGAGCGGGACGGCCCAGAGCGCGACAGTATCCGAGCCGCGGATAAGGCCGGCCGTGACGATCCCGATAAACCCGATCATCCAAGGAAGGGAAAGATCAAGCCCGCCCGTGAGAATCGTTGCCCCTTGGCCGAGCGCGAGAATCACCAAAAACGACGACAAAACAAGGAGAGAATTAAAATAACCCGGATTGTTCAGAATATCTCCGTAAACCGCATGAGACACAATCAGCACCAAGAGAAAGCCGATATAGGAGGGAAGAATATAACGGAGCTTCTCGCGGTGGCGTTCGAGCCAAGACACTGTGATCACATGAGACGGCTGCAAAAGCCGGCGTGCTTGCCGATCCGTTGACTCAAGGCGGCGCAGCGGCAGAATGCCGCGCCAATAAAATTGCAGCTTGGCACGGGCAAGACGAAGATAAAATGCTATGGGAGATTGCCGATTGAGCGAGCCCACCAGTACGGCAAGAAACAAAATCGTGCCTTCCGCAACCGAGCTATAATAAGCGGAAATATTGAGCACCAGCAGAATATTCACGACAATCATCAGCGTATAAGCGCCGATAATGGAGCCGATCGCGCCGCCGCGCCCGCCGCCCAAGGCCGTACCGCCGACCACGACCGCGGCAAATGTCTGCAGCAACATCGGCCGCCCGACCAGCGGGTCGCCCGAACCGGTCTGTGCGGAGACGAAAACCCCCGCCGCGCCGTAAAACAAGCCCGCCAGCACATAGGCCAAGAACTGCACCCGCCTGACCGCAATTCCTGCCGCGCGCGCCGCCTCCATATCGCTGCCGATGGCATAAAGTCCGATACCGAAACGGGTATTCTTCGCCAGGAACCAAACCAAGGCCGCAACAGCAAGCATCACCACCGGCGCGGGCAGCAAATTCGGAATGGCGTTGCCCGTGAAAAAACTGACGAAGTCCTGCGGAATGCTGCCGCCGGGCTTGGGCATCACGAGCAACGTCGCGCCTTGGGCGATGAACATGGTGGAAAGGGTCACCACAATCGGCTGCAGGCGGGCGAATGCCACCAGGCCGCCGTTAATGGCGCCAATCAAAGCACCGACTGCCAAAGCGACGAAGAAAAACGCAATCTCGGAAACTCCGCCGCTTCCCATGGAGCTCGCCAAAATCACGTTGATGAGCGAAACCACCGCGCCTGCCGAAAGATCGTATCCACCGCTGATCACCACTACGGTTTGGCCCATGGCGGCAAGCGCGAGCGCGGCGCCGCCCGACGACATAAAGCTGAATTCGAAATAATTGAACGGGCCGGGCGTGATGAGGTTCACCAACAAAAACAGTACCGCAAAAACCGCGCACGCGACCAAAAGCCCGCGCATTCGGCCAAGGCGCAGCTTGAAACCGGATCTGCTCCGCGGCCGCGACAACACAAGAGTGCTCATATCAACGCGTTCTCTTTGCTCCGAGCCTCTCCCAAAGCGGCACGCATAATCGCTTCCTCTTCAATCTCCGCCCCGCGCAACTCGGCGACCACGCGGCCCTCATACATCACCAAAACGCGATCGCACATGTTTACAAGCTCCGGAATTTCGGTGGAATGAAACAAAATAGAGCCGCCGGAATCGACAAACGTGCGCATGAGCATGTAAATGTGATGTTTGGTGCCGACATCAACGCCGCGCGTCGGATCGAACAACAACAGAATGCGACTTTCCGCCAGCAGCCACTTGGCAAGCACGATTTTCTGCTGATTTCCGCCCGAGAACGCACCCGCTGGCGTATAGAGCGCGCGCGGATGCACTTCCACCTGCTCAAGCGCGCGCAGCACCGCGGCGGCCTCGGTTTTGATATTGATCACGCCCAATCGGGCAAAACGCTCTAACACGGGCAGCGAGACATTGAAGCGGCCGTCTAGCCGCAAAAACAAACCTTCGGTTTTACGGTCTTCCGGAACCAGGCTGATGCCGATATGCGCGTGCACGGCATCGCGCGGCGAAGCAAGCCCGGTTTCTCGCCCCTCCACAAAGACATTCCCGCCCTTTCGCCACATCGCTCCGAAACACGCCAGAAACAGCTCTTGCTGGCCCATGCCCTGCAGGCCGGCAATCCCCAAAATTTCACCCTTGTGAAGAGTGAAGCTCACATCGCGCAATTTCCCTTCCGTGCTGAGGTGTTGCACGCTCAGACGGGGGCTGCGCTGATCTTTGCTCATGGGGGGCTTCGGCGGAAACGCGCTGGCCAATGAACGGCCGATAATCATGCGAATCACGTCGTCGTCGCTGATCTCGCCGACCGCGGCGGTGCCGATCGTCTTGCCGTTACGCAGCACGGTCAGGCGATTGCAAAACCGGCGCACCTCGCGCAGGCGATGCGAAATGAACACCACGGTCACCCCTTCTTGGCGCAAGCGCGCGATGATGTTCCCCAGCCAGTCGATATCACGCCCGGCAAGGGCGGAAGTCGGCTCGTCCAGCAGCAAGATGCGCGGTCGGCGAAACAGCGCGCGGGCGATTTCGACTTTTTGGCGCTCTGCAAGCGAGAGTTCGCGGCCTTCGGCGGCGGGGTCAATCTCGTGCAAACCAAGCATCGCCAGATGCTCGGCCACCCGCCGCTCCCCCTCGCGGCGCCGAAGCTGGCCGAACCAGCCCCGCGGCGCATAGGGCAGAAGAATATTCTCCGCAACCGAAAGATCGCGGATGATCGTCATTTCTTGGAACGCCGTTTCGATACCGTTGCGATGCGCATCGAAGGGCCTGCTCAACCGAACCGGGGATCCGGCAATGATGATCCGGCCGGAATCCGGCTCAATCAGGCCGGAGAGCAGCTTCACCATCGTCGACTTGCCGGCACCGTTCTCGCCAAGCAGGGCGTGCACCTCGCCCTCGCGCACCGAAAAGGACGCTTTGTCCAATGCGATTGTCGCGCCATACGTTTTGGTGACTTCAATCACCTCCAAGGCATTTGCTGCGTCAACCATCGGCGTCATCTCCGGCGTCGGCGAAGGACACACATGCGTCCTTCGCCCCAACGCGGCGTTCACTCCTCCGGCTGTCCGACAAGCGCTGCTTGCATGCCGAGCTCCGGCGTTTGCGGCGAATAGATTGATCCAAACCAGCCGGGATTGGCCACGAAAGCCGGCGGGAAGGTGTTACATCCGTTGGCCATTTCCTTCCAGCTTCCTTCTTTGCAGAGCTTCACCGTTTCATTGGTGACGATCGGCAACGGCAACACGGTCAGTTTCGGAATGTCCTTGCCTTCCAATTTTTGCACCGCAAGCTTCAGCGCGAGCCCTCCGGAATAAGGCGGTGAGGCGTAGGAAATCCGCGGTGCTCCGAGCGCGCAATAAGGGCATTGCGCACCTTCGACCTGTGTTCCGAGCGGAAGCATCTGCACGCGCCCGCCATTGGAGCCCTCTCCGGCGCACGGTTTCAATTGTTGGGGCTTTCTGCCGGCCTCGAGTTGCATGGCGTTGGCGGTGTAGCATCCGACCTGCATCCAAAGCCCGTCGATTTCATCCCAGTTGTGCGTGGCAAGAATTTTTGAAAGTTCCGTTCTCGCAACGGCCTGGCTCCACATGCCGGGTGCCTCGGCAATGATCTTGATGCCCGGATACTTCGCAAACACGTCCTTCGCCGCTTTGGTGCGCTGCACATCGACCGAGGTGCCGGGCACTCCGGTGATCATCACGATGTTGCCTTTACCATTGAGTTTTTTCACCAGCCATTCGGCGATCACGCGCCCGGCTTCCAATTGGTCGATATGCACGTTGTAGGCGCAAGGTTCGGTGATTTCCGCATCATAAGCAATGATCAGCACGCCGCGGTTGCAGGCGTTTCGCACCACTTGGTTCAAAGCCGTGGGCGAGATGGGATAGACGATAATGGCCTGCGCGCCGGCCTGGACCATGGAATTGATCTGCTGGATCTGCCGTTGCGCGTTCGGTCCTGCAACCTGCACTTGCAGCTCGACCTTGTCGCGATAATCTTTCGAGGCCGCCATGGCTTTCACCATGTTCGCGGCCTCGGCCTGCCAGTCGTTGCCGATGTAGCTCATCGAAAGATAGATTTTAAATTTTTTCTGCTGCGCAAAGGCTTGGTTTGCAAAACCGAAAACCAGGGCAAACACCATCGCGGCAGCCGTAAACAAGAACGATTTGATCAAGGGCGGGGCTTTTCGGCACATGCTGTGTTTCCTCTCGATTCGTTGCGCGTTGTTTCCTGTCGATTCGTTGCGCGTTGCTCTCTGGGCGTTTGCGGCCTTTGCCCAACCCTGGCCGGGCTGTGGGGAAGCAGCGCGGTTGACCGCAAACGCTGTTTTGATCATAGATCATCGATCAAGAAATGCGCAACCCACCAGGACTCACTCCCATGCCGGCCCCTGTTCTGCAGGCCCTTCCGCTTCGCCCCATTATTCGCGAAACGGTCCAGGACCGTGTCTATCAACAACTGCGCGCCATGATCCTGAATGGAGAAATCAAACCGGGGCAAACGGTTACCATCCAAAGCCTCGCGGAAGCTTTCCAAGTCAGCGCCATGCCGGTGCGAGAGGCCTTGCGCCGGCTCCTGGCGGAGCAGGCGCTCACCGCGCTGGCCGGCCGCTCGGTCGGAATTCCAGCCCTTACCCGCGAAAGGCTGGCAGACCTCACGCGCGTGCGCAGGGAAGTGGAAGCAATGGCCGCGCGCTGGGCGGCGCAGCATATCGCCAAGGAAGATCTGGTCGCGCTTGCGGGCCTTCTCGAAACCATGCAGCAAGCGGCGGAGGAGCGGGACGGAAAGGCCTATCTCCCCGCCAACCGTCGGTTTCACTTCATCATTTATCAAGCCGCGCGCTCGCCAACGCTGATGGGGATCATCGAACCGCTGTGGCTGCAAATCGGCCCTTATTTCGATCTGCTCCGCGCCTCCGGCAATTGGCAATCGGCCAACCGGGCGCATCAGGCGGCCTTGGCCGCCCTTGAGAAAGGCGACGGGGAAGCGGCCGGAAAAGCCATTCAGGCGGATATCGACGAGGCGGCGGCCACATTGATGGAGCTGCTGGCGGCTCCCAACACCCGCACCCGCGCGTGACGGTGCCGCTGCGTCCGATCGCCCTCAGTAGCGCCTGTAAGGCAGGAATTTTCCGCTCATGACGATTTTCACCCGGTCCCCCTTCGGGTCGGTTTCGCGCTCGAGTGCCATTTCAAAATCGATCGCGCTCATAATGCCGTCGCCGAATTCCTCCTGGATCAATTCCTTCAACGTGGTGCCGTAAACCATCACAATTTCGTAAAACCGATAGATCAGGGGATCCGTCGGCACCGCGGTGGGAAGCGATCCCCGATAAGGAATTTCCGCAAGCAGCCTTGCCTCGTCTTCTGTGAGGTCAAACAGGGCTGCGGCTTTTTCCGCAGTTTCCTGCGTCATGGACATTTGCCCAAGACATGCCGCGCATGTCCATGCCGGTGAACGGCCGAGCCGGGCGCCGATCTCCTTCCAGCTCAAGCCCTTTTGCTTCTTGATGGCAAGAATCTTCCGTCCCAGCGCGGCTCTGGCATCATCCGACATCGTCTTTTCCCCCTTGTTCGTCCTATATTGCAGGCACAGGTTTGGCACACCCGCTATTCTGACATAGTTTGGCATAAAAGTGGGGAAGAAAGCCTGGGCGTGGTGTCCGTCGGCAAATCACCGGCGAGAAAAGAGGATTGTATCCGAAATGTTTCAACCCAATCTGGCGCGTCTGCTGCGGTATATCGAAACCTGCCGCAATGCGCGGCTTCCGGGCGAGAGAATCCCCTTTCGCATCGGCGCGGCGGGCGTCGGCTGGGTGAAGCCCGAGTTTGCAAAAGCGCTAAGCCGATCCCCCGAAATCCGCCTGAGTGAAAGGGCGGTGGTGCTGGAGAACGCCAAGGCCGCGAAGCTGAATGAGATTGCCGCAGAGCTCGCCGCCGCCGGCCTATTCCGGTGGCGGAACGAACCGTTCGATGTGCGAGAGCAGCCAAACGGCGCGGTGCTTGGTCAGCTGGACCGCGGTGCGCTGCCCCTCTTCGGAGTTCTGGCCGAAGGGGTGCATTGCAATTGCCTTGTCAAACGGGGAGCGGAATGCTGGCTCTGGGTTGCCCGACGCGCACCTCATAAACTTCTGGATCCCGACAAGCTCGACCATCTGGTCGCGGGCGGCATTCCGTCGGGCCTGAGCCCGCGCGAGGCATTGATCAAAGAAGCGGCGGAAGAGGCGGGAATTCCGGCAGAGCTTGCCGCAAAGGCCCAAGAAGTGGGCCGTATCCCCTATGCCATGGAACGGCCCGAAGGTTTGCGCCGCGATCTTCTGCATTGCTTCGATCTGGTGCTGCCGGAGGATTTCGTCCCGCGCGCGATCGACGGTGAAATTGCAAGCTTTGCACTTTGGCCGCTTTCCCGCGTCTTGCAGACCGTTCTGGAGACCGAGGAATTCAAGTTCAATGTCAACCTTGTTTTGATCGATCTTTTCCTTCGCACCGGGGTGATCGACCCGTTCAGTTCCGAGGGAAGACTCCTGCACACGGCCTTGCACGGCTCTGGCTGACCGAGGGGGCGAAAATTTCTGCATCACGCGGCCTCGGCGGCAGTGCGGTTGCATGCAGCGGCATCAAGCAGCGGCATAAAGCATCCGGTGCCGCACCAGACCCTGCCTTGGCGAGGCTTCTCACCCTCGCCGGCGTTTCGGCCCAGTAATAGAGCCGTCTGTCGTTGATCCAGATCAAAGCGGCCTGCTTTCCCCAATCTACGGTCTTGGGTGGGAGGGTGCCCCCGAATCCCGAGGGCTGAGCTCTCCCAAACTGCGCAACTCAGGAGGAAACCATGAAGTGGATTCGGCCCGAATGGTGTGATCTACGCCTTGGCTTTGAAGTCACTGCTTACGTCTATGTTCGCTAATAAAAGCTGAGTGGAGAGAGGCCGCAAAGGCCTCTCTTCATCGAAAAGGCGAAAGATGATGACCGAGTCCTTGCTTCGCCCGACCGACATTGTCGAGCTGAATCCTCGCTACCTGTTCCGCTGGGAAGAGCCGCAACAAGCCTACATTCTTCTTTATCCCGAGGGGCTTATCAAGCTGAATGCCACTGCCGGAGAAATTCTGGGCACAATTGCTGCCGGTCAACGCACAGTAAGCGAGATCATCGCGCAATTCACCGTAGCCTATCAGGATTCGGGTGTGGCCAATGACGTAATGGAATTTCTGGAGACGTCCTATGACAAAGGTTGGATCCGAATTAAGAGTTGATGGCCAGGGCTTGCCGCTTTGGCTCTTGCTGGAACTTACCTACAAATGTCCGCTCAAATGCCCCTGGTGCAACAACCCGCTCGATTTCGACCGTTACCGCGACGAGCTTTCCACCGCAGAGTGGAAAGACGTGCTTCGCCAGGGCCGGACATTGGGGGCGGTCCAGCTCGGGTTTTCCGGCGGCGAGCCGATGCTTCGCCGCGATCTCGAGGAACTTGTTGCTGAAGCAAATCAAATTGGCTATTATACCAATCTCATTACCTCCGGCATGGGGCTTACTCCAGAGCGACTCGGCGCGCTGAAAGAAGCAGGCCTCAAGCAGATTCAACTGAGTTTGCAAGCCTGGGATGCCGAGCTTAACGATCGCTTGGTGGGCGTTCGTTGCCACGAGCAAAAGCTTGCCGCTGCGCGCGCCGCCAAAGCGCTCGGCTTTCCTATGGTACTCAATATTCCAACAAGCCGCCACAACATCGACCAAGCCGCGGATATGCTTGCCTTTGCCGAAGAACTTGGCATCGAATATGTCGAGTTCGCTAACCTGCAATATTACAACTGGGCGTTGCTTAATCGGTCTGATTTGTTGCCTTCGCGCGAACAGCTCGAGCGTGCCGAAGCGGTGGTGCAGGCAACACGAGAACGCCTCGGTTCACGAATGACGATCTATTTTGTTATCACTGACTATTATGACGAGCGCCCGAAAGCGTGCATGAAGGGTTGGGGCAATATCCATCTGACCATCGCGCCTGACGGGTCGGCTTTGCCGTGCCAGGAAGCGCGCGTGATTCCGGAGCTTGAATTTCCCAATGTGCGCGAACACGATTTGCGCTGGATTTGGCATGAATCACCCGTGTTCCGGAAGTTTCGCGGCGAAGAGTGGATGCGCGAGCCCTGCCGCTCCTGCCCCGAGCGCGCCAAGGATTACGGCGGGTGCCGTTGCCAGGCTTTTCTGTTAACTGGCGATGCCGCCAACCCCGATCCGGTATGCAGCAAATCGCCCCATCATCACCTCATTACCGAGGCCGTTGCGGCGGCGATGGCGAAGCGTTCCGATCGCCGGCTGATTATGCGCGAGCGCGGGCTTAATCTCAGCTGAACTTGCGCGCGGAAGAAGGTGCAAATGCGGCTGCCACATGACAGTTTTGCAGGCACATTGACCACGGCGCTGGTGCTGACTGCGGCGTTAGTGTTGCTTGCTCACTTTCTTGTTAGGTTACCGGGTTAACGCGGCAATAGGCATGTTCCTCACACTCGTCGATGTGGCAGCCCGCATTCTTCATGTCGTATCCGTCATTGTCTGGATGGGGCATAATTGGGCGAACGTCATTTCTCAGCCGCGCTATCGGGGTATTCTGCCCACCGATCCGCCCGAAGCCGTGCGCGAAGTCTTCATGGCCGCCGCGCGACGAGAGCATGGCACGTTCCGATATGCCTCGCTTGTGGCGCTCAGCACCGGCCTTTTCATGTTGTGGACCCGGGGGCTGCTGGCCGATGCACTTCTGCTGCGCGGAGCGGCAGCACCGATTGGCATCGGCGTCTGGCTGGGGCTGCTCATGGTTGCCAATCTTTGGTTTGTGCTCTGGCCGCACCAAAAGAAAGTGCTGGGCTTTGTGCCGGCTCCCGTTGCAGAGCGGATCCGCTGCACTCGTGTCACCTTCCTCTCCTCGCGTACCAACACCATCCTCTCTCTTCCCGCGGTCTCGTTCATGATTTTGGGGGCGCATGGCGGTGCCCTTTTCTAGACCGCAGCGCCCCTTGAGTTTCGCGGCCGGAGCGGGGAGCTTGCCGGCCGAGGTGCTGGCGGAAATTCGCGAAGGGCTGGTCAATTGGCGAGGCTCGGGCCTTTCCGTTCTCGAACTCCCGTTTACGGGGGCGAAGTTCCAAACAATCCTTGCCGAGGCGGAACAGGATCTGCGCGATCTGCTCGATATTCCCGCTTCTTATCGCGTCTTGTTTCTCCAGGGTGGGGCATTCGCCCAATTCCGGCTCGTCCCGCAGAATTTGCTCCGCGCCGGAGAAATCGCAAGCTATGTGGAAACCGGCTATTGGTCCGCCCGTGCCATCGCCGAGGCCCGCGCCGTTTGCCGGGTCGCGATTGCCTCCAGCGCGCGCAAGGCCATTCCTACGTTTGCTGGCTGGCAGATCTCTCCGGATGCCGCTTATTGCCACATCACCACGAACGAAACGGCTGAGGGTGTCCAATTCCACGAAATTCCGTTGCTCAGCAGCCCGCCGCTGGTCGCGGATATGACCGCCGATCTCCTCACCGGCCCGCAAGATATCCGCCGCTTTGGCCTGATCTACGCAAGCGCCCAGAAAAACCTCGGGGCGGCCGGTTTAACGCTGGTGATCGTGCACGAAGATTTGCTTGGCCGCGGGCAGGAAGCCGTTCCCGCTCCATTCGATTACACCCGCCAAGCGCACGCCGGCAGCCTCATCAATACCCCTCCAACCTTTGCCATTTTTGCCGCTGGGCGGATGCTGAACTGGCTCAAGCAGCAAGGCGGAATGAACGCCATCGCCGAGCGCAATCGGGCGAAGGCCGCAAAGCTCTATGCCGCAATCGAAACCAGCTCCTTCTATCGCTGCCCGGTTCCGCCTGCGCATCGCTCCTCCGTTACGGTCTGTTTTCACCTTCCCGACGTCGCGCAGGAGGCCGCCTTCATCGAGGCGGCCGCGCAGGAGGGTTTGCGGGATCTTGAAGGGCATCCGGCCGTCGGCGGCATTCGGGTTGCTCTCTACAATGGCGTCACCGAGGCGGCCGTCGATGCATTGGTTGCCTTCATGGCGGAGTTCGCCGCCAAACATGCCGAGGGCTGATGGCTGAGCTTTCGCGCGTTGTCTTGCTTGGCATCATCGCCTGCGCGCTTGCCCTGCGTGGCTGGCTTGCTGTGCGCCAAATTGCATATCTCCGCCGCCAGCGCGAACTTGGCGAGGCAGAAGCGCGCGCGCGGGCTTATGCAATCGCCCGTGCCCGTCTTGAGATGATCACTGCTTTCCTGGAAACGGCGCTGATTCTTCTCTTTACCCTCGGCGGCGGCATCGCGTGGCTTTCGCGGCTAGGGCAGGGGCGAACAATGCTCGGTGCTGTCTTGGTCGGAACGGTGACGGCGGCCTTTGCCGCGCTGCGTGGCGCGTTGCGGCTGTATCAGGCGCGCGTGCTCGATCCGCGGTTCGGCTTCGCCCCTCGGGCATCCTTGCGTCTGCTCGCCACGATGCTGCCCCAAGGCATCATCGCCGTTGCTGTTGCCGCAGCTATGGGCGCAGCACTGACTTGGCTGATGGATACGGGTTGGGAAGGGTGGTGGCTCGGCGCAGCCTCGCTCTGGAGCCTTGTGCTGTTCGCACGCATTTGCTGGCAGCCGGCGCTTTCCGCCCTGCTCGGCAACCGTGCACGGCCGCTCACGGAAGGCCCATTGCAGCAGCGTTTGCAGAGTTTGCTCAACCGGGCTGGCCTTGGGCATGCGAAGATTTATCGTATCGAAAGTGCATTCCGCTCACATCGGGCCAATGCCCGGCTCGCCGGGGTCGGGCGCTGGCGCCGCATTGAACTCTCTGCGACCTTGCTGAAGCTTCTCGCCCCGGCCGAGTTGGAAGCGGTGATTGCGCATGAGTTAGGCCACTGGCACGGCGCCCATATGGCCTGGGATTTTGCTCTGCGGGCGCTGGCGGGGTTTTTCGGCTTTGCTCTGCTGGCCGGCACGATCGGGGCGCGGGCGCTCGGGAGTAGCGTTGGCCTCGGTCCTGAGGCGACGGCGCCGGCCTTTGTTGCTACCGGCGCTGCACTCCTGCCGCTGACGCGGTTCTTTCTGACGCCGCTGGTGGCCTTCCTTTACCGAAATTTCGAATACGCCGCCGATGCGTTCGCCGCACGCCACACAGATCCCTACGCTTTCATCCGCGCGTTAGAGAAGCTCCATGTCACCAACGCCACTGTTCGCGCCTCAGATCCGCTCTATGCGGGCTTTTATGCCTCACATCCAGAACCGGCTGCGCGCATCCGTCGTTTAGAGGCGCTCGCCCGGAAAGCCCGCGTCGGTTGAGCGCCGGAGCGGGGCGAGCACCGTCGCCGCGGCCGCGCCGGCGAACAGCCGCGCATCGGCTCACGTTTCGCTGCAATCTGCCCTGTGTCGAGAAGCGCCAAGCAACACGCGGCGCGGTAAAGGATTTTTTAGGCTTTGCAGGCATCATCCTGCGTATGCGCGTTCAGAACTCGACCCGGGCACTTCGCCTCGTCTCCTTCCGTCTCGCAAGCTATCCGAAAGCGGCTCATCGCCCATGCCAATTGGCTCGCGGCAAAGGGGCAGCCCGAGGAGGGGCAGACGCGCGATGAGGCGTTGCTCTCCGCCACGCTGACTTCGCGCACGGTGCGGAAGCGATAATGACGGAAGATGATAAAAATTTTTCGCGGGAAAAGATGGAAATCTCTTCTTTCGGGATCTCACGTTATCGAAAGTTTGCAATCCGGAAACGTAACATTGGTTCCACAAATGCACGCGAGCCCTTTGCTGAACAAGCGTAACTTCAGTCTTTCATCAACGGCGTTGAAGAGATTGTTTCGCCCCACATGCAACACCCAAATCTTGGATCATCCCAGGGTTCGCCATGAAAGAAACGCTGCTCAAGGACTTCCGCATTGATGATAAATTGGCAGACTCTTCTTCGACATCCGATCAAAAAGCAAAGAAGCGTCGCTTCATCTTCGGTCGACCGGTTAAAATAATAATAACCGCATTACTTATGGCATCCGCCATATTCGCGATATTACTGAACGACGCCCTTGTTTATTCAAACAATGCAGTGATCTCTGCTTATACTGTTTCCATTCGTGCGCCCATTAACGGTTTTTTGTCTGCCTCACAAGTTCGCGTTGGTGATCCCGTTTCATCGGGAAGCACTCTTGCACGGATCGCGAATCCCCGAGTCGATAATCAACGGTTGGTTGATTTGGAACAGCTTTTGATACGCCAGCAATCTGATCTCGATGCCTACAAAACAGAACGCGATCGCCTTACCGCCCTGCGGAATTCTCTTTTACAACGTGGCTCCGAATATGAGAAAGCGGAGATCGAATATTTCAAAAAGCGTTCCGAAGAAGCCGCTTTTCTCTTCCGAGCCAAAGAAGAACAACGCCAACAAGCATTACGTGACCTTAGCCGTAACGATATGCTCGGCAAACAGGGATGGGTCTCTGTCTCTGAGTTAGAGCGGATGAAATCGACGTTCGATATCGCAAAATATGAAGCCGAGGCGCAGTTAGCGGATGTCGGAGCGCTGCAAATTCAAGCCGAAGCGGCACGACATGGTCTTTTCTTAGAGAGCGGACAAAACGATGTTCCCTATTCCCTGCAACGTGCCGATGAAGTAAGCCTTCGAATCGCGGAGATCGAACGTGGGATCTCGTTGCTTCAAACGGCTCAAAAAGAAACTCTGGCGCGCCTTGCTGCGGAAAAAAACCGCGTTGATCTTCTTCGCTTTGCAACCTTGATCGCTCCGTCCACCGGGATGGTTTGGAGGCTTGGAGCATCGGATGGCGAGCTTGTGGCAATCGGCGATACAATAAGCGAATTGGTGGACTGCGGCGACGTCTTCATACTAGCAAAAATCCCGCAAAGCCGCTTCGGCGATATCATTATAGGAAGTATTGCCCATTACCGGTTTTCAGGGGAAACAAACCAACATGCGGGACAAGTGATCGCGGTGACAGGCGAACTCAGTCTGGCCGGAGATCGAAATCTGGCGGCCACACCGACGGCAGAGAGATCGCCTACCGCAACCGTTCGGATCAAGATAGAACCATCCGAAAATATAGCAGGAAAGTGTACAGTCGGGCGTACCGTGAACGTATGGATGCCGGCAGCAAACGGCAGCCTCATGGCGCGTCTTCTGAGTTTGTTTTGAGGACAGAATTGGATCCTATCTTCGCGAGAGATTTGGCACTGCTAGTCCTGGCGGGGAGCGTGCCGACCGTCGCATTTTTGCTGCTAGGGCCGCGCCATCTCTTGGCACGGCTTTCGGCATCGCTCACCTGCGTGGTGTTTGCCCTTCGTTATCTTTGGTGGCGATGGTTCATATCCATGCCAGAAGACCAACTGCCATGGCAACAAGTGTGGGCATGGGTTTTTCTTCTGTTTGAAACAGCTTCTACTATCAGTTCTCTCTTCGTTTACATAGCAATGACGCGGTTTCGTGATCGCTCGCCGGATGTTGATGCACGGAAAAATTCCAAACTGCTCTCTGCCCCCGTAGACGTCTTTATCGCGACATATAACGAGGAAAAACAGATATTGGAAAGAACGATTGTAGGAGCAGTCTCTATAGAACATCCCGATCTGAGGGTTTGGGTATTAGACGATGGCGCTCGCGCATGGGTGCGGGAGCTCGCGGAAGAAATCGGGGCCCGCTACATAAGTCGTACCAAGAGAGTACACGCGAAGGCCGGCAACATCAATCATGCGCTTGGTATCGCATTATCGGAAGGGAGAAAGCCGCAATTCATACTCCTTTTGGATGCAGACTTTGTTGCTTCCAGAAACATCTTGAAGAGAACGCTACCCCTCTTCGAGGAGGAAGATGTCGGCATCGTTCAAACCCCGCAGCATTTCTTTAATCCCGATCCGATTCAAGCAAATCTTCTGATCAGCTCGGTATGGCCGGATGAGCAAAGATTTTTCTTTAATTATCTTATGCCGTGCAAAGACGCATGGGGATCGGCATTTTTATGCGGCACTTCCGCAGTGCTGAGGGTCGATGCCCTGGTCAAGTGCGGCGGCATCCCAACGGCAACCGTTACAGAAGATGTCCTAACTACATTCTCTATGATTGAAGCAGGGTATCGAACGATCTATCTCAATGAAAAACTCAGTAATGGTCTCGCTCCGGAAGGATTAAGGGAATACGTCTCGCAACGCTGCCGTTGGTGCCTTGGTGCGATACAGCAAGTCTACACCAAATGGGGGTTTTTGGGCAGGGCGCGGATTCGTTTCGTCAACAGGGTATCTGCGTTTGAGACTTTTCTCTATTGGTCATCTAATTTTCCTTTTAAATTGATGGTCGTCTCGGCGCCCCTCATATACTGGTTTACCGGAACCTCCGTTATATTCAGTTCTGTATCAGAACTGATTTTCTGGCTTGGCCCTTATGTGGTGGCGGGAACCGCGTTTATGGCCACTCTTGGAGGGAAAACAGTTCTTCCGATTATAACCGATGTCTCGCAGTTAATCGTCGCACCTGCCTTGACCAAAACAGTTGCGATCGGGCTGGTCAAACCATGGGGGCATCCGTTCCGGGTCACCGCGAAAGGACTGCGTACCGAGGGCATAACTATCCAGTGGCGTCTTTTGGCGCCGTTCGCTGTCTTGGCGCTCCTCACCGCTTTGGGAATGATAATCAATATGTATCCTGGTCGTCCCCTGTATGGGACCCCGGGATACTCGTTAAATGTCTTTTGGAGCATATTCGATATCGCGCTGCTGAGCATGGCATGTGCGATATGTGTGGAGCTTCCGAAACGGAGAGAGGAAGAACGTTTTATATCCGGTGAGAAGGCAGCAGTTATTTTTCTTGGGACCAATCAGATAAGGCAATGTCTTGTTATGGATATCGGGGTATCCGGAGCGCGTCTGTTCCGAGAAGATGGTTGGGATAAAGTACAAGAGAATGGCGTTCTCTTGTTGGATCAAGGAGCTGTGGTATTGCCATTTTCCTCCGTGCGATCGCAAGGAAACGAGTTGGCCATCAAATTTGAACTGGACGACAAAGAAAGAAGATTTCTTATCAAGCGGATATTTACCGGAGATTATGGCAACGAAGTAGAAAAAGTGAGTCTGTCAAGGGTGTTACTCAACACATTAAGAAAAGTTTTTTCTTGAAAGGAGATTATGAAACACCGCAATATGACAAAGAATCTCCGGCGTAGACAGAGGGTGGTTTTGTTGCGTGTCGCCCGCGAATTCGTTGTTGCTAACGAATGTTCATGGTGAAGGGGAACGGTCGGGAAGCAAGACGTCAGTAAAGCGACGAATTGGCCCATGAAAAGCCGCGGTTCGCGGTTATTGAATCGCGGTTATTGAATGAAGAAGGTGGTGGAAGTTGCCACCGGCGGCGGCAAGCATGTGTTCGCGGGTACTGCCGTGCAGGGCTCTCCCTCGCTCGGGAAAATCAAAATGGCAAGCGTTTGCGCTGTCCCGCCCCCCGACACAGGGGATTCCTAGGGCCGCCTTAAGCAACCAATCAAGCCCTCATGCACTAACTTGGTTCGCGCATCTCAGGCGAAGGAATAACCTGCTCAACTTCGGAGCGGGGCGAGCACCGCCTCCACCGCGGCCGCGACGGCGAACAGCCGCGCATCACCGAGGGTTTCGCCCATCAGCATCAGCCCCACGGGCGGCTCATCCGGCTTATGGCACGGCAGGCTGATCGCACACCGATCCGCGACATTGGCAATGACCGTGTTCTGCACTGAAAGCGCGTTATAGCGAAAATACGCGTCATCCGTCTCCAACGCGGCAAGAGGCGGCGGCAGAATGGGCGTGGTCGGCATCAACAGGGCATCGAACTCCGCCGTTTCCGCATTCAGCCGCGCGATCAGCCGCGCCCGCGCGGAGCAAAGATCCACATAGTCGGCAGCGCTCTGCGAGCGGCCGAGCTCGATCCGCACCCGCACGCGTGGGTCATAGAGGTTACCGCTCGTTTGCAAAAGCTGCCGGTGCCAGGCAAATGCCTCCGCCGCCGAAAATCCGCCTTTCGCGGTTGCTCCCGGAAGCTCGTCGAGCGCTTCGAACCGGCGCTCGGAAATCCGCGCCCCCGCTTTGCTCAAGAGTGTCAGCGCACGGCTGAAAGCTGCCGCAACCGGTGCCTCCAAATTCTCCATCGCAACGTTCTGCACCACGGCAAAGCGAAGCCCGGCCATTGCGGCGGGCTGCGGTGCGGACGTTGCGGGCGCGCCTGCGATAACGGCATCGACAACGGCGCAGCAGGCCACCGAGTTTGCGAACGGCCCGATCGAATCCAGCGTTGATGAAAGCGGCAGCACGCCCTCGCGCGGCACGCGCTGCGCCGTCGGTTTGTAGCCGGTCACACCGCTATAGGCCGCCGGGATGCGGCAGGAGCCTCCGGTGTCCGTGCCCAGCGCCGCCACAGCCATGCCATCGGCAACCGAGACCGCAGCTCCCGAAGAACTCCCGCCCGGCACATGCCCGACATTGCGTTGCCAGGGGCTTCTCGGCGTGCCGAAATGCGGATTGGTGCCGAGGCCGGAATAGGCGAACTCCGACATGTTCGTCCGCCCGATCGGGATGAACCCCTGCGCGAGCAAGCGCGCCACCACCGGGGCATGCGCCTTGGCCGGCGCGGCGTTTTGCAAAATGCGCGAAGCGGCCGGCGTGGGCTCGCCGGCAACGTCGAACAGGTCCTTGAGGCTCACCGGAATGCCGGCGTAAGGTGAGGGCGCGCGCCCGTTTCGGCGCAGCGTATCCACGGCATCGGCCATCGCGCGCGCCGCGGTGACATACACTGTCCGAAAGGCGCGGCTGCCTTCTCCGCTCGGGTCGGCAATGCGCGCAAGGCACTCTTCAACAAGCGCCCGCGCCGTCATCTCGCCCGCTTGAAGTGCGCGGGCGCATTCGAGAATGGTACGCATCAGCGAAGCCTGCCGCGAGCAGGCGAAAGAGACAAGAGACCTATGACAAAGAAAAAATCGGGGCTCGGTTGCGAGAATGCGCAGGCAGGTCCAGAGTCAAGGCGCGTTTATGACATGGGAGGCCGCCATGGCCGAGCTCGCCAACCTCTTGGGCCGCGAAAGTTCCCCCTATTTGCTCCAGCATGCCGCCAATCCGGTGCACTGGCGTCCGTGGGGCGAGGCCGCTTTGGCCGAAGCCAAGGCGCGTGACTGTCCGATTCTGCTCTCCATCGGCTACGCCGCCTGCCACTGGTGCCATGTCATGGCCCATGAATCCTTCGAGGATCCGGAAACCGCCGCCTTAATGAACCGGTATTTCGTCAACATCAAAGTGGATCGCGAAGAGCGGCCGGACATCGACCATCTCTATATGTCCGCCCTACAAGCGATGGGCGAGCCCGGCGGCTGGCCTCTGACCATCTTTCCCACCCCGGATGGCGCCCCGTTCTGGGGCGGAACCTACTTTCCGCCGGAACCGCGCTGGGGGCGCCCGGCGTTCCGCCAGGTCCTGCAAGCGATCGCGGATGCCTGGCAACGCGACAGAGCGGCACTGGAGAAGAATGCCCGCGCCCTTCGTACGGCGCTTCGGCAGCTCTCTGTCGCGCAGCAGGGCCCGATGCCGGATGAGGCGGCCTTGCAAAGCGTCTTTCGGAGGCTTTTGCAGGCCACCGACCCGGAGCAAGGCGGCCTGCGGGGCGCGCCAAAATTTCCCAACCCGCCGATGTTCCGCTTGCTTTGGCAATGCGCCATCCGCTGGCATCATCACGAAGCTGCGGCGGCGGTCTTCCGTTTGCTCGATAAGGTATCGCAAGGCGGCATTTACGACCATCTGGGCGGGGGCTATGCGCGCTACGCCGTCGATACGGAATGGCGCGTCCCGCATTTTGAGAAGATGCTCTACGACAACGCGCAAATCCTGGAGCTGCTGGCATTTGCGCATGCGGCAAAGCCCAAACGGCTGTATGCCGAGCGTGCGGCTGAGACCGTCTCCTGGGCGTTGCGCGAGATGCGTGTCTTCGCCGCAGACGGCTCAGCCGCTTTCGCCTCCTCGCAAGATGCCGACAGCGAAGGCGAAGAGGGCCGCTTTTATGTTTGGACCGAACAGGAGATTGACGCGCTCCTCGGCCCGGCCGCCCCGGAATTCAAAACGGCCTATGACGTGCGCGCCGAGGGCAACTGGGAGGCGGGCAAAAATGTTCTCCGTCGCGTTACACCCGCAGGCGATTCTGCCTACGAGCAGCGGCTGGCGGCGGCGCGGGCCGTTCTGTTTGCGGCGCGTTCCAAGCGCGTGCCGCCCGAACGCGATGACAAGGTCCTGGCGGACTGGAACGGGCTGATGATCGCCGCGCTTGCCCGCAGCGCTTGGGTCTTTGGCGAACCGACCTGGCTGGCCGCCGCCGAGGACGCCTTCGGTTTCATTCTCACCCATCTCGGCACCGCAGACGGCCGCGTGGCGCACGCCTGGCGCTCGGGGCGCGTCAGCGCCGCCGGGCTGTTGGAAGACCAGGCGAGCATGGCGCGGGCGGGGTTGGCCTTGTACGAGGCAACCGGCAAAAAGCAGTATCTCACTGCCGTGCTTGGCTTGATTGCCGCGACCGAGCGGTGGTTTGCCGCCCCCGATGGAGCTTTTTTCACCACCGCAAGCGATGCTTCCGATCTTCCGCTCGGCGCCGAGATCCGCCTGTTGAGCGCCGCCGACGGGGTGACACCTTCGGGCAACGGGGTCATGGCCGAGACCTTTGCGCGGCTTTATCACCTCACGGGTGAGGAGCAATTCCGAACAAAAGCCGAATCGATACTGTCCGCCTTCGGCGGTGCGGTCGAGTCGTTCGCGGGGGCGTGCACGCTGCTCACAGCAGCCGATCTGCTTCGCAACGCAACCGTTGCGGTCATTGCGGGTGATCCCGCGCATCCTGTTGCGGAAGACATGCTTCGTCTTGCTCGCAGTGCGCCCGATCCGACCGTATGCACATTGCATCTGGCGCATTCTGCTGACTTGGCCCCGACACATCCGGCCTTCGGCAAGGCGGTGCCGAAAGAGGGGGCTCTGGCCTACGTCTGCCGCGGCCAGAGCTGCAGCCTGCCGGTTGCTTCTCCGGAGGATTTGCGCGGCTTGCTCGGCGCTGCGCAGCTTGACAGCGAAACAGCCTGAGGCTTCGCTCGCCAAGGTCAACCGCAGCGCCATCGGAAACAGGCAAGCCGAGTGCTCCAACGTTCATTGCATACGCCGATCGGCGATCTTTCCATTGCCGAAGAAGGCGGCATGATCATTGCGCTCTCGTGGGGACGGAGCCCGCAACAGGCGGATTCGCCGGTGCTTCAGCAAGCCGTTGCCGAGCTTTGCGCTTACTTCGCCAAGACCTTGCCCAGCATGCAATTCCATTTACCCTTGGCCCCGCAGGGAACCCCGTTTCAGCAACGTGTCTGGCAGGCGCTTTGCCGTCTTTCGCCCGGAGAGACAAAAGCCTATAGTGCGCTTGCCGGCGAACTCGGCACCTCATCGCGGGCGCTTGGTCAGGCCGTGGCACGCAATCCCATCCCGATCTTTATTCCCTGTCATCGCGTGGTGGCGTTGCATGGTTTGGGCGGTTATTCCGGCGGCGAGGGCGTGGCCACGAAGCGTTACCTGTTAGAATTGGAACGAACGGCACTCCGCCAGCAAGCGCCTGTCGGTGATGCAACAATGGAGAGAAAGGGATGACAAAAGCAGTCCGCATTCATTCCCATGGTGGGCCCGAAGTGATGCGCTTCGAAGACGTGCCCACGCCGCAGCCCGGCCCCGGCGAAGCGCGCGTGCGCCATGAAGCCATCGGCGTGAATTTCATCGATGTGTATTTTCGCACCGGGCTTTACAAAATTCCTTCGCTGCCCGCCGTCCTCGGCCAGGAGGGAGCAGGCGTCGTCACCGCAGTCGGCCCCGGTGTGACCGAAGTCGCGGTGGGCGACCGCGTGGCCTACGCTGCCGGCCCCATCGGCGCATATGCCACGGAACGCGTCATTGCTGCGGATCGCTTGGTCAAACTCCCCGATGCCATTGATTTCAAAACCGCCGCAGCCATGATGCTCAAAGGCATGACGGCGCAGTACCTGCTCCGACGCACCTATCGCGTGAAGCCCGGGGATACCATTCTCGTCTATGCTGCGGCGGGCGGGGTTGGGCTCATTATGTGCCAATGGGCGAAGCATCTTGGCGCGCATGTCATCGGCGTGGTTTCGACGGAACAAAAAGCCGAGCTTGCCCGCGCGCACGGCGCCGAGCATGTCATTGTCGGCTACAAGAATCTTGTCGAGGAGGTCAAACGCATCACCAACGGCGCCATGGTGCCCGTGGTTTATGACAGCGTCGGGAAAGACACGTTTTACACGAGCCTCGATTGCCTTGCCCCGCTTGGGCTGATGGTCAGTTATGGAAACTCGTCCGGTCCCGTGGGGGCGGTCGATGTCAGCCTGCTCGGTGCAAAAGGCAGTCTGTTTCTCACCCGGCCAAGCCTGGTCACCTACACCGCAAAACGGTCGGATTTGGAAGCCACGGCGCGGGATTTGTTTGATGTCGTCATGAGCGGGGCGGTCAAAATCGAAGTCAACCAGACCTTCCCCTTGGCAGAGGCGGCCGCTGCCCATATCGCGCTGGAATCGCGCAAAACGACCGGCGCCACAGTTCTTTTGCCGTAAACAGCCCCACAAGCGGCCACCCGACAATGCCCGCGGAGACCCTTGCGGCAGCAACGGCTGCCAGTGATGCGCGCTGGCGGCCCGCTGCCAATCCGTGGGCCATTGCGGTCGTCGTCACGCTTGCGGCGTTTATGGAAATTCTCGATTCCACAATCGTCAATGTCAGCCTGCCGCATATCGCAGGCAGCATGTCGGTGAGCTACGATGATGCCACATGGACGCTCACCTCTTATCTTGTGGCCAACGGCATCGTGCTCCCCATTGCCGGCTGGTTCGGCAGGCTGCTTGGCCGCAAGCGATATTTCGTGATTTGTATTATAGCCTTTACGTTGTTCTCTTTTCTTTGCGGCATTGCCACAAGCCTTCCGCAACTCATCGTCTTTCGGCTTTTGCAAGGCTTCTTCGGCGGCGGGCTGCAGCCGAGCCAACAATCCATCATCCTCGATACGTTCGAGCCGGCGCAGCGCGGGCGTGCGTTTTCCGTTGTTGCCGTGGCGGTGATTTTCGCTCCCGTCATCGGGCCCACGTTCGGCGGCTGGATTACCGACACATACAGCTGGCGATGGGTTTTTCTCATCAATGTGCCGGTCGGTGCGTTTGCCGCCATTGCGGTCACGCAACTGGTGGAAGATCCTCCTTGGGTCAAACGCGATCGGGCGGATGCCAAAGACATCGATTTTATCGGTCTTAATCTTATCGCACTCGGGCTCGGCAGCCTGCAGGTGATGCTTGATCGCGGCGAAGATGCCGACTGGTTTGATTCCCCTCTGATCCGGCTCTTCGGCGTTCTCGCCGCGGTGGGGTTGATCGGGGCGATCGTCTGGCTCTTGCTGGCCAAGCGCCCGATCGTCAACCTGCGTGTTTTCGCAGATCGGAATTTTTCCGTCGGCTGCCTGCTCATGTTCGCCATCGGCTCGATCCTTTATGCCACCGCCGTGTTGATCCCGCAGCTCGTGCAGGTGTGGTACGGGTATACGGCGATGCTGGCAGGCCTGGTTCTCTCTCCCGGCGCGTTGCTGGTTCTGGCGCTGATTCCCTTTGTTGCCCGCGTGCTGCTGCCGAACGTGCAGACGCGTTTTATTGTCGCGTTCGGATTTTTCTCGCTCGGTCTCGCGCTGCTCCTTGCGCATTTCCTCACGCCGACGCTTGCGTTTTGGCAGGTTGCCGCGCTTCGCACAGCGCAGAGTTTCGGCCTTGCTTTTCTTTTTGTTCCGAACAGCACGCTGGCTTACTCAACCTTGCCGCGCGCGTTGAACGCGGATGCAAGCTCGCTTTACGTCCTGCTGCGCAATATCGCGGGCTCGGTCGGTATTTCGCTGGCCACGGCAACGCTTGTGAACCGCTCGCAAATGCACCGCGCTTATCTCGTCGATCATACGTCTCCGTTGGATGCGCCGTTCAATCAGATGCTTGCCGCCATCGCGCAGAACCTGCAAGCGCACGGCTTCGCGCCGAATATCGTTGCGTCCACGGCGGCCGGGCTTGCCGATAAAATGCTGGATCTGCAAGCAGCGATACTCGCCTATTCGGATATATTCACTTACACCGCGCTTGCGGCATTTGCCATGGTGCCGCTGACGTTGCTTTTCCGTCCCAGCCGTCCCGGCAAACCCAATCTCGCGGCGGGGCACTAGCCCGGACTTTACCCTTGACCCAAGGCGCTTTCTTCATCTGCCGTTGCCGGAATTTCCGAAGGGGCCGGAGTTCGACACTGTTTTGTGCCGTTCCGTCAGCGCCTCGACAAGACCGGGGATGTCTTTGTCTTCCACCGGCGCGCCAAAAACATTTTTCATTTTGAGAACCTCCGCCCGCCACGTCGCGGCAGGAAGCGGGGGTTGTTCATCGACAAACTCCGCCGAGTGGCAGCTGAGGCAGTGTTGATTGAGCAAACGCGCCCCAAATCCTTCAAATAAAGGCTCCCGCTTCGGGAGATCATAGGATTTTGTCGTCCATGCGTATGGAGGGGGCACGACGGGTTTGGGGTCTTCTGCGCGGACCGGTGTCACCGCTGCAACAAGGCTGAACAGGATTACCGGCATCCGAAGCATCGCGGCCTTCCCTCACACCACCGAGAGCGTAAGCTCTTCGACCGGGTTGTACATGTAGCCTCCCGGATTCCAGTTTACGCTCAGCGGCTGCTGTTCCCCCTTGGTGTTGGTCGCCTGCACGAAGAGGCGGCACGGCCCGCGCGTTACCGGTGTGAAGATGAAGCGCCAGGTGCGAAAGCTATAGGTGCCATAATCCTCGCCGAGTTCTGCCGGACGCCAAGTTTGCCCATGGTCTGTCGAGATATTGACAAAACGGAGTCCGCTGCCGCCGCCAAAAGCGAACCCTTGAATCAGCGTCGGCCGGCCGTGGGGAATTTCCGTGCCCTGGGAGGGAGCCGTAAAGAAGCTCCGCGGAGTCATGGACGAGATCGCGACCATCGGAACATTGGTCTCCCCCGGCCGCATCGCGCCGTTGGGTCTATCGGGCACTTTGTTGGCCGTTGTCATCCAGTAGCCGGTACCGGGATGATCCATCACCTCGATGTCGCTGAGCATCTTCACCCGGTAGGTCGCATACCAACCGGGCACCACAAGCCGAAGCGGATATCCGTTGAGCAGGGG